>Ga0310690_10006020_pt1 | contig 16149 bp, 26 predicted proteins | sample AusTroGonzalo_MG_2_FD_207661 | JGI IMG/M metagenome (GOLD analysis project Ga0310690, IMG submission 207661) | Bovine rumen microbial communities from tropical cattle in Woodstock, Queensland, Australia - Gonzalo_04 (v2) (version 2) | ecosystem: Host-associated > Mammals > Digestive system >... | reverse complement strand
TGGTGTTTGGAATTTAATCTCTGATTGCGTTTTATATGGAGCATAGTTAGTATCCATATATTGTGTTCCATTACTTTCAAGATATTCTACTTCTTGATATTCATTTGGTAATGACGAAGCATCTTCAACAATACAATAGTCTCCTGTTTCCATATCTGTAATAGCATTCATTTCAGCAACACTTTCGACTTTATATGCCCCTGTGTGTTCTCCACCACCTGTTATACTATCAACAAAATTTGAATAATCATCTATTGTTTCATTTGTTATTTTATGTTGACTATCTGTTTTTGCATTTATAGAAGTTTTAAGTGCTGTTTTTGCGTTTTGAATACGTGTTATTTCACTTGCAATACTCATACTATATTCCTCCTAACAGACTTTCTACATCACCTAGCATTGTATTTATATATGTGACATCATAAACATTGCCTTGTGTTGTATTTGTGCTTGTTTTAACTGCTGATGTATCTAATTTACCACTTATATCTTGATGCTGTGTAATAACTGTTCCTAAATCTGCTTCTCCACTACTTGATACTGTTGAACCATTCATTTTTACACTTGTAATTGTTCCTGTGTTTGTTGTATATCCTGCATCATTTGTAAATGCACTAACATTTGTTGGTACTGTTGGTATTGCTGGTTTATCTGTTAAGTCATTATATGAACCACTAAAATCACTTTTTGAGTTCCATGTTGATTTTTCTGTATCTGATACAAGCCTATGTGTACTGTCATCACTTAAATCTGCTAGTTCATCTGGTATTGTTGGTTTATTACTTAAATCGTTATAACTTCCACTTGTTGCTACGGTTGATAAACTGCTTGTTTTAGTATAATTAGTTAAATTGTTTACTGTATTATCTATAAAACCACTATCATTTGTTAAATCGCTTGTTTTTGATGGAATAGAAGGCTTATTTGATAGGTCATTGTAGTTTCCACTAAAATCAGATTTATTGTTCCATAATTCTTTCTCACTAGCACTAACAAATTTATGTGTATTATTTGTATCATCTACTAAATCACTACTTAATTTATTATCACTTGTTATTTCTGTTTGTAGTCCATTTATTAAATCTCCTACTGGTATTTCTATTATGTTTCCATTTTGTAGTGTTAATATTATTTTTTTATTTATGCTATCATAACTACCATTAACTATCATTGATTCTATTGGTAAATCTACTGTCTGTGTATTAAGTATTTGATTATCACTGTTTTTTAAACTTATTGTAAGTATATAAGTAGTTGTATCAATACTCATTTCTATACTACTACCTGTTTCTGTTCCTAGCGTGTAATAAGTTAAATTATTTACTTCTTTTGTTATAAAGTCTGATACATCTGGTATTTCTGTTTTATCCGCTTTATTTGTTTGTAAACTTGTTATTGCTTGTTCTATTTGTTCTTTATCTGTTGGAGTAATTGGTTCTGTGTTTTCTGCATTATCCTTTAATGAACCTTCTGTTGTTGTAAAATATGCAGGTCTTGGATTATATCTTTTTATTTCTTCTTCGCTTTCTACTAAATAAGCGACTACACCTATTTCTATTTGTCCTTTTTCTTCTAATACTTCACTTGGGAAACTACACTCATTATTTATTATTAGTTGTTTATATGTTTTATCTTTTAATGTGAAATATGCTTCTTTTACATATTCATTTGTTATTTCTTCATCAAATTCAAATACACATTTACTAATATCTATTTCTCTTTCGTTTACTATTTCTTCTTTAATTATTTGTAATGTATGAGGGTTTACTATTATTTTCATTATTCTTCACCTCTCGTTCCTAAAAGGTCATCAACACTAGGTTCTTGTTCTTGTATTTCTTTTATTTTCTGTGTTGCTATTTCTTCTGTTTCTCCAAAGATTTTCTCTCTATATTCTACCTTGCCTAACAATCCAGCACTTACTTCACGCATTGCTCTATTACTTTCTGCTTCTTTATCTTCTACTATACTATCATCAAATTGTACTACCATATCTTCTGTATTTATGTTATATGTTCCAAATTGTGTTGAAGCATAACATATAGCTTTTACTAAATCAAATATAGAACTTTCATATCCTACTTCCAATTTTTTCTTACGTCTAAACAACTTACTATTACTTGATACTACTGCTGTTGCTGTTGACAAATTAGTTCCGTCAAAATGATAATGGTTTTCTCCAAAACCTACTCCATCACCTAGTATATTTAAGTTGGTATTTAGTGTATTTATTTGTTTATCTGTTCTTAAATCATCACTATCGCTTTGGATTAAATCATCTTTATTTGCTCCCTTTGGTAATTGATATACTGTTGTATCATTAGGATCAAATGTAAGTCTTTGTTCCCCACTATCATAATTCATTAATTCTGCTCTTACAAATGTTCTTCTTCTGCCATCATTTACTTCGTTTTTAAGTGCATCAAAGCATATATCTACTGCTTTTAAGTTGTCTATTGCATTTGCATAATGAGGTATTCCAAACGGACTATTCTTAAATAAGTTATTTGTAAGCAGTGGCTTAAATATACTAAACCATTTTGTATCTGACTTTGTGTCAAACTCTTTCATTGTTCCTTCTTGCTCTGTTATTTCTGTTAGGTTTCCATTTGAATCTTTAAATAAATGATTATATATTACATAATTGCCATTGTCTTTTAGTTTGTGTACTGATAATATAACATACTTTTGTCCTTTCATGTATTCTACACTACCAAATGCACATTCTGTTATACCTTTATTGTTCCAAGTAAGTGGATATATATCATCAACATCTACTACATCTACTCTTGTTTTTGCACCTGATACATCCAAATACATACCATCTTTGTTTTCTATTAAGTCATATACACTTGTTACTGTTGCTTCTGTTCCTAATGCTCCTGACTTTTCTATTACTTGGTTAATAAGTGTGTATAAATCTAATTCATTTACTAATTTATCAAATTCATCTTGTGATTTATCGTCTTTCATTGATATTTTACATTTTTCACTCCATAATATATCTGACCAATCTTCACTTATTTTTTTTGCCATATTCATAGTAAATCTTTTTTGCTTTATTTTTCTTTCACCATTATAAATAAAATAATTGTGAAATGATTTTACATTTCCTACATACCAACTCCACCATTGGTTTATATAAGTTTTTATTGCATCTTTAATATCTGGATTATATCCATAAGTTTTTGTTAAAAAGTCTTCTAGTTTCATCTACTAACCTCCTCTAATATCTGTCATTAATTTATCATAAAATGGAAACATGCTATATTCTGATGCGTCCAAATCATCTATTGGTGTACTACCATCATCAAGTCTCTCATCTTCGTGTTTTTCGTCCCATAGGGCTTGTGAATATGCTTCTATAAGGTATTTACATTTCTTTAATATAAAACGTCGCATTTGCCCAAATAAATGGCAATCTAGTTCTATTCTATCTACTATTCTACCTTTAATACAATCTTGTACTTGCAATGGTATAGCATGTTGTTGTAAATATCTATTCAAACCAAATGTAATTACTTGTCCTAAAGCCCCATAATCCGCAAAACAATGCGACACTTTTCCATAATCATTTACTACTCGCTTATAAAATTCAACAAACTTTTCATACATTTGTTCTGGGCTATGTAATCCTGTTAGTTTTTCTTCATCTATTGTCCATGCTTGTTTAAAATATGGTGTTATACCTGTTGCTTTGAATTCTGTTTCACCTTCTGTTGCTCCATAGTCTATTCCAATTGATATTATTAAAAAATTTATCTTATTTCCATTTTCATCAATTGCTTCATCTCTTATAAACAAACTTGGGTTATCTGCAAATTGTCTATATATAATTCCCTCTGCATTTTTCCATTGTCCTAATATCAATCTATCGTAATAAACTGTACCTGCATATTCTTTACAAAGATTATCCACAAATTCTTTTGGTAAAAATGGATTATCAAAGATTGTGTAATGTTGAACATATACATCTAACCCTTTTTCTTCTATTTTATCTAAGAAATCTTTTTTTAACCAATGCGATTGATTTTCTGGGTTTAATGCTCCATCAAAACATGAATATTCTTTGTCTAGTGATCCTTGTATCATTGCAAATACTTCTTGATTCCATTTGGCAACCTCATCACCATATGCATATTTTATACTTGTACCCTGTATCTTACTTACTTGATTTACCTTTTCACAACCTAGACAATATACTTCTTCATCAAATATTTTTGCAGTATTACTATTATTTATTGTTCCTATTAAGTTTTTTCCATATATTTCTCTTAATGGTTGGAGTACATTTCGTTCTATTGTTCCTTTTGATACACCAAATATACAATACAGTCCATCTTTATTTTTTCTTTCTATTATTCTCTTTGGAATCATGTATAAGTTATCTAGATATGTTTTCCCACAACGTCTTGCTCCTACTTTGAAGTTATATCTATGTGTTGCATTTCTTATAAACTCTTTTTGTTTATCACTTAATATCATTTATTTGCTTCCTCTGTTAGTTTAGTAAGCAATTCTTCTACTTTGGATAACTCACGTTGTGTTCTATCTTCTTCTGCTTGTCTTAATTCTCCAAGTGTTTCGAGTATGGTTCGATAGTTCTGTGCGTTGCCACTTATAGCACCTTTTAATAACCCTAATGTTGCAAGTTCTTTATATGTTTGACCTTTATTATTCGTTGAATTTAAAAGCATTTCAAGGGTTGCTTTCATAGTGGCTTTTTCTCTCCTAGCAATCCCACTAGCGATACCACCTTTTCTTGCTATTTCTCGCTGTTCTTCGGCTGTTTTATTATCAAAGCGATATTGTTCTATTTGGTCTTCTTTAGCCACTATATCACCTCCTTATATGCTAAAAGGGAATTAATACAATCCCCACATCGCAAATTTTTCAAAGCCACCAATTTTATTTATGTATTTTCTTGCTATTTCTACTATTTCACTATATGGTTTACCATCTATTTCTTTATCACCTATTGCACAATTTAATTCCACAGATTCACCAGTTTCTTGTGCTTTTAAGAAAGCATATATGTTTACACTTACATCTGCTTTTGATAAGTCTTTGCCATGTAATCCTCCGCCTGTAACACTTTGTGCCATATCTGAACCTAGTTTTCTATTTGTAGCGCCTGTATCTACATCTGTTCCGCCAGTCCATTCCCCTAATGGATTAATAATTACTGTTGGTCTTGCATTACCTAAAAATTTTTTTAAGTCTTCATTTTTCATATTACTTTGACATACTATTAGTTTGTCATCTGTTAGTATGTATTTACCGTCTGTTTGACTTATAGCATATATGTTTCTTACTATTCTGCTTATTTCTTTTTCTGTATCTGTAAGTGGTACACCTTTAAATATTCCATTATCGCCGCATCTTATCTCTTTACTTTGGTTTTCTGCTAGATGTTTATCTTGTGGAACTGTTCTTATGCTAATTTTATCTATAATTTGTTCTGCTATTCTATTTACTATGCTTTCTATGTTGCTTATCATTTCTTCTGTTTCAAAGTCTACACTTGACTCAATAATTATATTGCATTCATCATGTCCTATTAACACTTCAACTGCAATTTTTGGGTTTTCTTGTTTAGTATATGCTAAATCTACTATTGCACCTGCTATTCTATCAGCTATTTTGTCAGGGTGTGCAGGGGACACCTTCTCAATCATATTACTCATTTTACATTCTCCTCATAATCTTTTAGTGATAGGTTATCACTCACTATCTTTATTGATTCCACGTTTTTAAATCCTAATGCTAGGATGTATGCAAGTTCCATGTCGAATACACATGGTTCTTGTATGTTTGTTTGTAAGACGAAGTCGTTTGATGTGTAGCACATCACGTCGCCTTTTAATTTGTATGTTGGTTCTTTGTATTCTACGTTTGGATGATAGAGTTTACATTTTCCAACCTTTACTTCTGTTCCTATCAGTAGTACATTACTTCCTACATAGCCAAAATTGACGATTTTATGGCTTTTTTTGACGTTTTTTAATGTTTCTAGTACATTTATACCACCGACGCCTGTTTTAACGATTAATTGGTCTTTAAAACGCTTCTGTGCGAGCTTATATTCTTCATCAGTTGCTACTACTATCAATTTAGCTTCACTGCCTTTTCGCCTGTGAAGTTTTCCCAACGTTGTATTATAACGTCTACATAGCATGTGTCGTATTCCATCATGTAGCATGTTCTATGTAATTGTTCACATGTTATTAGTGTGCTTCCTGATCCACCGAATAGGTCTAGGACTATTTCATCTTGCTTACTGCTGTTCTTTATTAAGTTAGCACACATCTTTATTGGTTTCATTGTTGGATGTAAGTCATTCTTTAATGGTTTGTTCTCATGTATTATTGTTGTTGGTGTTTGGTCTGCTAACATTTCTTCTAATAACTTTTTCATTTCTTCTTTTTTCATGCCGTCTAAGTCTATCTCGTCCTCAATTACTGTTGGATGGTTGTATTCTTCTACAAAGTAGTGTCCTGCTCCATCCTTCCATCCATATAGGCATGGCTCATGTTTCCATTTGTAGTCTTGGCGTCCAAAATTGAACCCATTCTTTACCCAGATTAAGCATTGTTTAATTAGTAAGTCGTTATCTACACACGCTGTTCTGAAGTTTATGTCTTCGCTGTCGGCGTACCATATGTAGAATGCTCCACCTGGTTTTAGTGATTGATTCGCACATTTGAACGCACTATGTAGGAAGTTTCGGAACGATTCATTGTCCATGTTGTCGTTCTTTATTTTCATTCCTTGCGAATTACTTACGTCCACATTGTATGGTGGATCGGTGAATAATAAGTCAGCTTGATGGTCATTCATTAGTGTTCTTACATCGTCTTCGCTAGTGCTGTCTCCACACATTAATCTGTGGTTTCCAAGTTGATAGATATCCCCCAATTTTGCTTTTGGTTCTTCTGGTACTTCTGGTACTTCATCTTCTATTATTTCTTGTTCTTCTTCTGCATCAAAATCTAAATCAAAGCCAAAATCTGACATATCTATTGTTTCAAAGTTCATTAGTTCTTCATTAAGTATATCAATATCAAAATCACTATTCATTGTTAATTTATTATGTGCTAGTGTGTATGCCTTGCGTTCTTCATCTGTTAAATGGTCTAATCTTATAATAGGCACTTCTGTATAATCTAACTCTTTACATGCTATTAAACGTCCATGCCCTTCTACTATTTCATCTTTCCATATTCCTATTGGATCATCCATTCCAAACATTTCTATTGATTGTTTAATTTGTTCTATTTGTTCTTTTGGGTGTAATTTTGCATTATTTTTATATGGTTTAATGCTATTTATGTCTACATATTCAATTTTCAATTGTTCCATTTTGCCTCCCTGACTTTTCAAATAAATTATATCATATTAATTTAATTGTGTCTAACTCTGGTCTTATTAAGTATTTTGGTTTTATTAATATCTTGCCTTTGTTTCTTTTTTCTCCTTTGTGTTTTTGTTCAAACTTAATTAATAATTCCCTTATGTTTTTTAAGTTTTCTATATTTATTTTTCCTTTTATTGTCTCATCTATTATTTCAGAAGTAATATAATAAAATATATCAGGTTCTATAAATTCCATTAAATGTAAATATTCATGTGATATCTCTGTTAGTATTGCTCCATTTTCTAATGTTCTTTTCCCACCATCTTTTCTTGAAATAATTAAATGATGATATGTTAAATCATTTATATCCTTGAATGAATATCCCATAAAATCAATTTTTATTTTTTTAATGTTGTATAGGTTTATCATTTCTCTTGTTAGTGTTTGCATTCATTTTAACTCCTTTGTTAATTCTTCATATTCTATTTCTTCGTTAATATATCTCCATATTAAATTTCTTTTGTATTCTTCAAATTTAAGTGAATATATTTGCGTTTTAAAGTTTCTACATAATGCTATTCTTTTTTTTCGTTCAAATACAGAAAAAGACGTCAAAAAATCTTTGTATTGATCCTTCAACGCCTCAATGTGTGAAATAGTGTCATTAAAATCCCAACTCTTGTCAATCATATTTTAGCCACCTTTATCTCTATTTAGATTATAACATATTTGTAGATAAAAAGGCAATATTAATGCTTAACATATAAGAATACAATATAAAAAGCAACAATTTAGTTTTGAAGTGTGGTCTGTTGCCTTTTATATGTATAAAAAGAATAAAAAGGGGCTCAATAAATGATTTATTCATTTAATGACCAATTACATTATATCATAGTTTTTTATTTTTGTAAAATTGTATTAAAATAATTCTTTAAATATTGCCATAAGTACATTGCAAACTATACTATCTCCTGCTAAATGATATAAACTGCTATCACTTTGATTTTTAGCACATTTTTCATAATCTTCATCTTTTACACCCATTAATCTAAAACATTCTTTTGGTGTTAATTTTCTTATTCTTAAATTGGTTTCAATTACACCAACACCAGCATTTGATTTGTTGGCTAATAAGGTTCTACTTTTTTCTTTTAAAGGTTCTTTTTGCCACTCTTTACTTTCGTTCGTTGCAATTCCATAATATAAATTATCATTCACACACACACCAACACAATCACCACGAGTAGTCAATGTTATCATATTACCATCATTCTTTTCCACACATTTTTTATTTCCTTCTAATATTTGTTGTGTATAAGAGTGCTTTACTACATCTCCTTCTTCTACTAAACCTTCTTGAATAAGTTTATTACACAAGTCTTTTTTTAATGTGTCTACTACCACTCCTCTATCGTTTCCACCACTTGTTGTTATAGTTTGTATTTTATCTCTTTGTACTGTACCTCTGTGATGTTGCATTCTACTTGATATATCCACACCATCACCTTCTGTTGCTTCTAAATATCCTTTTTTAGTTGCATTTTTAATTTTTATAAAATTGTCCGTTGGTCGATTTCCTGCATTTGTTGTTATTGTTGTTGCTATATTTTTATCGTTTGTTTGTTCTAAACTTTGCAAAAATCTTTCTTTTCTTGGAAATTTGCTATCTTTCTGATTAACTCCAAAACAATAGTCTAACATTTTATCACTTAAATAATATTTTTCATCAACATTATCTTCTAGCACATCTTTAAGTTTCAATTTAAGTGGTATAGGTTTAGGAAATGTATAACTATAATCTCCTAATATTGATATCATAAAACATCTGTTTCTTGTTTGTGGGATTCCGTAGTCAGTGGCTATTAAATCTTGCCAATAACTTTTGTATCCAAGTTCTTCAAGTCTTATTTGCCATTTTAAGAAATCTTTTGTATTATCAGAAGAATGGATTTGGGGTACGTTTTCCATTAAAAGTATTTGTGGGAGTGTATTTAATTCCTTACATTCTGTTAATATTCTTTCTACTTCCCATAGCATTCCTGAACGTGTGGATGTATCACTCATACCTTTGCCTTTACCTGCAAGGCTTAAATCTTGGCATGTTTACGGAAACGAATATGTCAAAATATATTCATATTTATCTTTATTCGTTATTTCTAAATCAACTCCTTTCACTTTTTGAATATTAACCAAGTTGTTTGTTGCTACTATATTGTTGTATATTGTTCTATACTTTTGCCTTTTTAATTGTTCTCTTGTTGCAGATTCATTGTAATTTAAACTTACACCTAATTCATAGATCTTATCCATTACCTCATCATCAGTTAAATCTTTTGAATAATCTGTATAATCTTGTATGTGTATGTCATTATAAGCTTGTATGCTTTTACTTGCCCATTCGATTAATTTATGATGTTCCACATTAGCATTAAGGTACTTTAATGATAAAAATTGACTTCCGTATCCTCCAAAGCATTCTATTAATTTAATAGGCTTTTTTATCTTATATTTTGGGTACATCATATCAAATATTGTTGTTTGTTCCATTATTCTTCCTCATCTATTACTATTTCTTCTACTTCTTCTATTGGTAAACGTTTATTCATTGTTATTCTCCTTTAAAACATATAATAACCCATATTATAAAAAATATAATTCCTAAAATTGCTCCTATAACTTCAATCATAGCCCATAATTCTAACCATTTCATTTATTTTCCTCCTTTAATTCTTTTAGTTTATCTAAAACTTCTTCCCATATATCATATCTACATTTATCTTTATCATTACTTGCTAAATAACAATACTTATCATTTTCTTTCCAAGATAAACACCATTCTTCTAATTCATTTATAATATTATTTAATCTTTGATTTTCTTCTTGTAAATCATAAAATTTGCTTTCCCATTCAGTGCTTTCAACAGTTAATTTATCTATTTCTCTGTCTTTATCTGCATTTTCTAAACATATATCATAGGTTCTATGTAATATTTGTTTTTTTGTCCAATCTTTAAATTCATTATAAAAATCATTAAATCCATCATTTAAACTCATTCTTCATCACTTCCTTTTAATTCTTTAATATTACAACTAACATTTTCATTTGCTTTTTTAATAGAATTATAAGTTATAAATATTTCTGTTTTTGCATCCATTTCATCATACTCTTCATTTAATGAGCGTATCCCACATGCACACCACTGAGGCTCAATTTTATCACATTGTTTTAATAATTGTTTTAATGTAATATCTTCTGGTGCTTCTGCTATAAAAGATATATCACAACCATCTAATAAAAATCTAATTTTATTCATTCTTCATCGCTTCCTTTTAATATATTTAATATCTCATTTAATGCTTTGTGTGTTTCTATTGTTATATCATCCATACGCATTAAAGATATTCTATTTATTGCTTTCTCTTTTCTTTCTAGTAATTCTTGTATATCATTATTTTCTATTTTGTGTACTTCTAATAAATCATTATATTTTTCTTGTAGGTTTGTTATGTAATCTTTTATTTTGTCAAAATCTTTTATTATATGTTCTGGTGCTTCACTAACTTCAAATAAACTTTCTAATTCTTCTAATATTTCTTTTATTTCATTATTCATTAATCATCAACCTTTTCTACTAAATCTGCTTTTATTAGGTCATATAACATATCTTGACCTAATTTGTAAGAGTAAGCATTCTCTATAAGCATAATACTTCTTTGTTTTCCATCATAATTGCATATTGAAATATGAGAATTGTTTCCATTATCATCATTAGTCATTAAAACATAATCTTTATATTCCCCTTTTTTAGGTTTATAAAACCCATACTTTTCTAATTCTTTTAAATCTACATTATCTTTTATTTTTAACATAATCTATTTACACCTGACTTTCTAAATTATCTATTTTTCTTTTCAATTATTTTATTTGCAATAAAACCACCTAATAATCCACCAATTAAACCAGATATTATTCCTCTTATTATTGCCATTATTATATTCATAATCTAATTCACTTCACTTTCTAAATTATATTGCATACTTTCAAATTGTTCTTTTGTGACTATTGTTCTAATATCTTCATCTTCAACTAAATCAAATGAATCTGCCATCATTAATTCATTACTTCTTTCAACTACTTTCATACCGTTAACATAATCTCCATCTTCTATTAAATCTATTATGTTTGGGCTTTGTTTGATAATGTGCGACTTTCTAATACTAGCACTTCCTATATCATTCCAATCCAAATATTCATCGTCATATTCTTCGTGTATTTCTAATATTTTACATATATATCCTTCTTTAGTTCTTACATAATCTCCTATTTTCATATTATCTTCCTTTCTTCATTTTTTCTATTTTTTCTTTTAATTTCTGTATTATCTTTTCTTTTTTCTTTATCTCATATTTTAATTTTGATATTTCACGTCTATATTCTAATGCTGTTAATAATTTATGTGTTTCTTCTTTGTTCATATAATACTCCTATCAAATTTTATTATTTCATAATTATTTGGATGCTTAAATTCTTTTAATAATTCTTTTGCTTTTTTATATGTTTTTATTTTTCTTGCTTCTTCTATATCTAGTACAAAATGTTTTATATCTTTTGTTATTTTAGATCTGTAATAATTTTTATTTTCTTTATGTCTAATTACAAACATTTTATTTTCCCTTTCTATTTCGCTATTTTAAGCCATTTTAAGCGACTTTTTATGTTTTTAGTATAATTACATTAATTTAATGTTTTTACTTAAATATACCCTATAAGAATTAAAAATAAAGGTGCATTTATTATTCTCCTCTTAATTTTTTTAATCGTTCTAAAAATTCTTGTTCTTGTTTCTCACTTACTATATTTTGTTTAATATCTTTATCATACCATTCAGGAATTGTATCTTTATTCTGTGTTTTCTTTTTAAAGTTTTCATCATCTTGTATTGCTTCTTGGATTGTTGTAATATGTTTCTTTTTCCAATTATTTAAAATAGTATTTATATATTTAAAATTATATTTACCATTTAATACCGCTTGTTTAATTGCATATCTTGTTAGTTCATTATCTTCCCATTTACTAATTTGTTCATATTCAATAGGTGATAAAGTCCTACCAAAATTTTTTTCGATGTAGGTGTATATATCTTCTTGTTCTAACTCTATCTCTAATTCTTTCTTTAACTCTATCTCTATCTCTGGTGTATTTTTGTCGTACATTTGTTGTACATTTGTACAACCTAATTGTTCTTGCTTAATTTGTTGCCTATACGTTCTTATTCTATCTGCTTCTGTTGAACTTTTACCAATAAAATTTTGAATGTCTAACATGTATATTGCACCGTTTTCTAATATTTCTACTAATCCTAATTGTTTAAATATTTTAAGTGCTTTTTCAACTGTACCTACTTGATGTCTTACTACTTGTGCTAATACGTTTGGAGTATATGGTATTAAATTATTAAACATTAATTTCCCATCAGTTTTTAAACTTCGTAAATATAATTTCATTAAAATATCACTATATAAATAGCCATCTTGCATATTTTGTAAAATTATCATTTGTTCGCTATCATAAAAATTTTCTTTTAATTTTAAATAATAATATTTTTTGGTATCTGCCATATATTATTCTCCTTTGCCTATTGGTATTAATTTTATATAATCTTCATATATTTCCATATAAAATTGTCTTCCAAATTTGTCTATAAAGAATTTAGGAATAATTACTCTATTTAATTCTTTATCTGCATTCTTTTGATAAATTAATTTTGGTTTTTCCATTTTTCTTCCTACCTTTCTACACCATAATATTACCATGTTTTTGGTATATTTGCAACAATATTTATCATGCTTTTTAAAAAAATAAAAAGACTATTTCTAGTCTTTTATCCCAAACATTTTCATAATGTCGCCTTCACTAACAACAGTTGGAAGTGATCCATTCCATTTTTCTATAAATTGTTTTGTAAGATTCTCATTAGTTAATGTACTATTTAAAATTTCATTAGCCTCTTTTGTTCCTTGTGCTTCTACAATTTTCTTTTCTTTTTCAATCTTTGTTCTTTCAAGTTCTTGTTGAGCAGTTAAGACTTTTTGTTCTGCTACTTGTTTTTCTTCAATTGCTTGATTGTATGCTTCACTAAAATCCAAATCAATAATATTAAAGTCTTCTACTACTATCCCGTATTTTTTAACTTTCTCTTGTATTTCTTCTAAACATTTGTCTGATACTTCATTTCTTTTTGTAATTGTTTGTTCTGCTGTATATTGACTCATAGCACTTTTAATACTTTCTTGTATTGCTGGTATTAAAATTGTTTCTTCATAAGAGTTTCCTACTGTTTTGTAAAGATTTACTGCCATATCACTATTAACACGATAATTTACAGCTAGTTTTGTTTTAATTGTTTGCAAGTCTTTGCTTGAACTCTCAGTGTCTAATTCTACCTTTTGTACTTTTATATTAACTTTTACTATTTTTTCTAAGAAAGGTATTTTTAAATTTAATCCTTCTTTTAAACTTGTATCAACAATTTTGCCAAATCTTACTTTTAATCCAACCTCACCACTTTTTATTGTTTTAAAACTACATAAAAATATTATAAATATTATAACTACTAATATAACTATGCCTGTTCCTATTATTCCTTTTCTTATTTCTTCATCTGTCATTTTATTTTCCTTCTTTCTCTGCCATTTTTTTCAATTGTCTTAACAATGCTTCATGTTCTAATTTTAATTTTTGATATTCTATTTTTAGTTTTCTATACTTTGTTAATTTTTTTGCTGTTTCTAATGATAATATTTCATAGTTCATTTATTTCTACCTCTATTCCTATTTTATCATCAAATATAGGTTCATATATTATTCTTTGTATTTTTGTTAGATTATCATTTTCTATTACTTTTGCATTTACTAACCCATCTAAAAGTCCTTTTATTCTTGTATTATCTAGGTCCTGTCGTTTATCTTTATAGTGTGGTTTTATTATTAATTCAATCGGATATTTACCTTCATATTTTTTTCCTATTGTCGCAAATTTTATGTATTTTTTTTCTTGCTGTTTTATTTTATTTGCTTTATAAAAATTACTTCTTTCTGCTTCAATATATTTATTCCAATTAATAAATTCATATTCAAAGTATAGTTTTATTTTTCATCATCTCCAATAGCATAGGTTGATATTTCTTTTTATTTGAATGTGCTAATTCGTGATGTTTTTTACATAGCATAATACAATTCGTTGGTTCATCAATTAAGTCTTTTCTTTGCGATTTATACAGAATATGGTGAAGTTCCAACCAACCCTCACACTCACTAATATTATTCATCTGGCACATTCCATTATCACGATTATATACTTTCATGTATGTTTCATGTGAAACTTTTATCTTATTTTTTGATACTTTTTTTATTGGTTTTGCTTTTTTATATTCTTTAAAAGGACATATATGGCATTTTTCAGCGTTTACAAGCCCCTTACAGCCTTCTTTTATACAAGTTTGATACATTGTATTGAATTTTCTTCTAAATCTTAAATAAAGGCATTTATTTATCATTTTTTATGTATCCCTCCAATTGCAATATTTCATTTGGTGTTAAGGTTTCTATTCCTACTTGTTTACATTCATAAATTATTCCATCTAATAATCTTGAAAATTGTTTTGTATCCATTTCGCTTGACCTTCTATATACTTTATAAATTATTACATCATTACCCTTTATTTTTCCTTCTTTATAAACTTCATAATATTTTATTAATCCATTTATATCACTGTTTTTTGGCAGTGTAACAAGTGTTACATCTGAATATTGTTTTAGTAATTCAAAATGTAACACGTTATTATCTACCTTTAATACATCTGCTAGTTTATTTTGTAATACATAAAAGTAAGCATTAGCATTTAAACTACGTTTTTCCTTATGCAATTTTATTTCATAGGTGTTTTCTTCTTGATTTAATAACCAATTTATTATTTGCTTGTTATTTCCAATCATTTTTTAAATATCCTTAATTATTTTTATTTCATCAGTTCTTATTTTTATACATAAATCTTCTAATCTTTTAACCGCATATTGATTGACTATTTCTTTTAATGATGGGTGATGTTGTAATATATCAACCACATATTCTAATTCATTAATATAATCACATGATACAATTTTACATTCTCTTGTTTCTTTCATTTTATCACCCCTAGTCTAAGAAATTATCTAAATCTACTTGTTCGCCAAAATCTGCATAAGGTTCTGTTGTATTTTCTTGCTTATCATTTGTTGCTTCTTGTCCGCTTTTTTTCTTTTCTAAAAATTCAACTGTTTGTACATATACATCTGTTGTATATCCTTTTTTACCATCTTGTTTTTCATAAGAGCTTGTTTGTAATCTTCCTTCTATTCCTATAAATGAACCTTTATCTAAATAATTACATATTAGTTCTGCTGTTTTATCCCATGCTATACAGTTTATAAAATCAGCACCTTCTTTTTGTCTATTTACTGCTATTGTAAATCTTGCAAATGCTTTATTTGATTGTGTGTATCTAAGTAGTGGTTGGTCTGTTAATCTCCCTGTAAGTATTATCGTATTGATAAGTCATCTCTCCTTTTTCTTTAGTTCTAATCATTAATTTTGCTGTTAATATTCCTAGTTCTGTTAATTCTTTGTTTTTACTGTACATTTTTTGGTTTGATAAAATACTACTTTCTCTTCTTGATATTCTTTTTAAGTTAGTTATATCAAAGTTTGTTCTATCTTGGTCTAGGAATATTATATAATCATCACTTGTTAATT
>Ga0310690_10006019_pt1 | contig 16152 bp, 18 predicted proteins | sample AusTroGonzalo_MG_2_FD_207661 | JGI IMG/M metagenome (GOLD analysis project Ga0310690, IMG submission 207661) | Bovine rumen microbial communities from tropical cattle in Woodstock, Queensland, Australia - Gonzalo_04 (v2) (version 2) | ecosystem: Host-associated > Mammals > Digestive system >... | reverse complement strand
CGCCGCACCCATACAGGTATCGTTGGGCACGAACAGCGCGTCCGCGCGCATCTGCTCCACCACCGCGTGGCGCCCGTCGGAAATCTCGATCCGCCCCGATTCGTCCACCGACGGACAGCAGTAGTTGTTTTTCACCGCCACCGCCGCGAGGGCGCAGAACACGTCCAGCTCCGCCACCGCGGAGGCGGAACGCTGGATGCGCCCCACATGGGAGGCGATCTCCAGACGCAGTTTGTTGAACAGCTCAAATTCCAGCGCGCCTACCCGATCGGCGGCGGAGAGAATGTCGCTCTCCAGATCCTTGAGCTCCTGGGTGATGTATCGCTCGCCGTTTACCAGCGTCTGCTTGCGGATATATGTGTCCGGCACCTGATCGCGGAAGGAGTTGGATACCTCGATATAGTAGCCGAACACCTTGTTGTAGCCGATGCGCAACGTGCGGATACCGGTTTTCTCCTTTTCCTCGGCTTCCATGCGGGTAATAATGCTCTTGCCGCCGTGGAGGATTTCACGCAGACGGTCCACCTCCGGATGAAACCCTTCCCGGATCATCTCGCCTTCCCGCACGGAAAAGGGCGGCGCGTCCACCAGCGTTTGCCCGATCAGCGACGCCAGATCGTTCAGATCGTCCAGCGCCTCGTCCAGCTCGTGCAACCGGCCCTTGGGGAACGACGATAACTGCGCCTTTACCTGCGGCAGACGCTCCATGGCACCGCGAAGCGACACCAACTCCCGGGCGCCGGCGGTGCCGTAAACGATCCTGCCGATGAGACGCTCCATGTCGGCAATACCGGACAGGGCCTCGATCAGCTCCCGGCGCGGCACCGTGGCGTCCACCAGCGCGGAAACGGCGTCCAGCCGGCGTTGGATCTCCGTTACGTGCAACAGCGGACGCTCCAGCCAGCTTCGGAGCATACGGCCGCCCATGGCGGTCTTCGTTTTATCCAGCACCCATAAAAGGCTGCCCTTTTTCTCCTTGGAACGGAGTGTTTCCGTCAGCTCCAGATTGCGCCGCGCCGTCAGATCCAGCTCCATGAACTGACCTTGCGTATAGTATTCCAGCGTGTCGATATGGCGCAGGTCCGTTTTTTGCGTTTCGTGGAGATAGTACAAAAGACCGCCCAGCGCCGGTAGCAGCGCGCCGTTATCTCTGGGCAGGCGGGAAAGCGCGTCCTCCCCGAACTGCTGGCGGCTCAATTTCTCCGCCGCTTCCGTGCGGAAACAGGCTCCGGCGAGCTTCTCCATGTGGCAGGAAAACCGCTCCTCCAGCGTGCGGCGCAGTGTTTCGTTGAAATACGCGCCCTCGTTCAACACCGCTTCCACAGGAGAAAAACGCCCCAGCTCGTTGATCAGCCGGGTCAGGTGATCGGTGCCGGAAAAGGCGGTGGCAAGCGTTTTGCCGGTGGACACGTCACAAACCGCCAGCGCGGCGCAGTCGTCACCGAGGAAAATGCCGGCGCAGAAGTTGGAACGCCCCTCCTCCAGACACGACGCGTCCATCACCGTGCCGGGTGTGATCACGCGGAGAACGTCCCGTTTGACCAGCCCCTTGGCGAGGGCGGGATCCTCCGTCTGCTCACAGATGGCGACCTTGTAGCCCTTGGCGATCAGGCGGGCGATATACGCCTCGGAGGAGTGATAGGGAATGCCGCACATGGGCACTTTCTCCTCTTCGGATTTGTTCTTGTCCTTATCACGGGTGGTCAGCGTCAGATCCAGTTCGCGGGACGCGGTACGGGCGTCGGCATCGAACATCTCGTAGAAATCGCCCAGACGGAAAAACAAAATGGAGTCCGGGTTCTGCTGCTTGATCTCCCTATACTGGCGCATCATCGGCGTCATATCTGCCATGTGGAACCGTCCCTCCTTTTATTCCATGTGACCGTACAGCGCCCAGGTATTACTGTCGGTAACGGATACGTTTCGATACGTTCCCAGCGCGGTATCGTCACCCGTCAGATGCACCAGCCGCCCGCCGGCGGTGCGGCCTTGCAGCGGCCAGCGCAGATCGCCGCTATGCTGATCCACCAGCACTCGCACGGTCTTGCCCACGTATCGGGCGTGAATGGCGGCGGAGATCCCGTTTTGCGCGGCGCAGAGCCGGTCGAACCAGACCTGCTTTTCGCTGCGGGGCACAGGATCGTCCATCTTCGCCGCCGGCGTGCCGGGACGGGGTGAGAAAATAAACGTAAACAGCGCGTCAAACCGGACGCGCTCTACCAGCGCCACGGTCTCCATCGCCTCTGCCTCCGTTTCGCCGGGGAAGCCGACGATCACGTCGCTGGTCAGCACCAGGTCGGGCATCACGCGGCGGGCATAGGCGATCAGCGCCTCGTACCGCGCCACGGTATAGGGGCGGTGCATGGCGCGCAGAACGCGATCCGAGCCGGACTGCACCGGCAGATGGAGCTGGTGCGCCACGTGGCGGCTCGATGCCATCACGTCAAACAGCTTCTGTGTGGCGTCTTTGGGCTGGGAGGACATGAAACGGATCAAATAGTCCCCCTCGATGGCGTCCGCCGCCGCCAGGAGATCGGCAAAATCCCAGCCGATATCCAGATCCTTACCGTAGGAATTGACGTTCTGACCCAGAAGCGTGATCTCACGGTACCCCTCCCGCACCAGCGAGCGGATCTCCGAGAGGATCTGCTCCGGCAGGCGGCTCCGCTGACGGCCGCGAACGTACGGCACGATACAGTAGGAGCAGAAATTGTCGCATCCGTACATGATGGATACCCACGCGCGCAGTTTGTCCTGCCGCACCACAGGGATCCCCTCGGCGATCTGCCCCGGCTCGTCCGCCACGGAAAAAACGCGCCGCCGCCCCGCGTATACGCTGTGGAGCAGTTCCGGAAAACGCCAGAGAGATTGGGGCCCGAACACCAGATCTACCTGCCGGTACGATTCGCGCACCTTCTCCGCCACGCCGGGACGCTGTGCCATACAGCCGCACAGACAGATGATCTGCGAGGGATTGGCGCGCTTGGTGTGGCTCAACGCGCCCAAATTGCCGTAGACCCGCTGCTCGGCGTGTTCCCGAATGGCGCAGGTGTTCAGCACCACCACGTCCGCCTGCTCCGGCCGGTCGGTAAAGGAAAAGCCCATCTCCCCCAGCATCCCCCGCAGCAGCTCGCTGTCCGCCTCGTTCTGCTGACAGCCGAACGTGTCCACCATGGCGAAATGCTCCCGCGCCGCCGGCGCCAGCAGTTCCCGGATCCGGCGGGTATAAGTCCGCTGGGCGTCAAGCTCCTCCTGCGCCACAAACACGTTTTTCCGTTCCAAACCGCTCCTCCTGTTGCGGCGCGCCTTTTCAGGCAAACACCGCGCCTAACGTGAAAAATCAAAACGGTATCTCGCGCCGCCGCATCCGGCGGCATACCGACTCATACTCTTAAAACGGCGCGCATACCATATAAACAGCCGCCTTTCGGCTATTGTACCACAGTTTTCACCCGATGACAAGAAACGACAAGGGGAAAACGCCCCCCTCGGCGCAGTTTTTTTCATTCTTCGCCGTTCCCGCCTTACGGTAAAAATTTTTTCATTTTTTTCTTATCTTGCGCTTGACATCGCCGCGGCGGCGTTTTATAATCAAGACAAAGTTAGTTGGCGCTAACATTTTTATTTGACCAACGGTTAGTTTCGGCTAATTTTGACAGAGAAAGGATGTGGCGAACGATGATACCTCTGTCACTGGTAGAAGAGGGCGAGGATGCGGTGATCCGACGGATCGGCGGCGCGCCGGAGATGCGGAAGCATCTGGAGGATCTGGGCTTTGTGGTCGGCGCCGCCGTCACGGTGGTGCGGCGCATGGGCGGCAGTGTGATCGTGAACGTGAAAGGCTCGCGCATTGCCATCAGTCAGGAAATGTCACAAAAAATCATGGTATAAATCAGAAGAAAGGAGCGCGTGTATGAACACCAGTTTGCGTGAAGTGAAGGTGGGGCAGACCGCCACGGTCGTCCGGCTCCACGGCGAGGGCGCCGTCAAGCGCCGCATCATGGACATGGGCATCACACGGGGCGTGGAGGTGTACGTCCGCAAGGTGGCGCCGCTGGGAGACCCTATCGAGATCACGGTACGGGGCTATGAGCTGTCTTTGCGGAAAGTCGACGCGGAGATGATCGAAGTGACGCTGTGATCCCCCGCAGGAGGGCGTACCCTCCTTTTTTTGAAAACAACTGTTAGTCATGCCTAACACAAGAGAAAGGAAGCGGAACGATGGAACTGAACATTGCGCTGGCAGGCAACCCCAACAGCGGTAAAACGACGCTGTTCAACGCCCTGACCGGCTCCAACCAGTTTGTGGGTAACTGGCCGGGCGTAACGGTGGAGAAGAAAGAAGGACGGCTCAAACGGCACGACGGCGTGACCGTCACCGATCTGCCGGGGATCTACTCCCTCTCCCCCTACACGCTGGAGGAGGTGGTGGCGCGGGACTACCTGATCGGTGAACGGCCCGACGCGATCCTGAACATCATCGACGGCACGAATCTGGAACGGAACCTCTATCTCACCACCCAGTTGACGGAGCTGGGGATCCCGGTGGTCATCGCTATCAATATGATGGACGTGGTGCGCAAAAGCGGCGACGTGATCCACACGGCGGAATTGAGCCGGCGGCTGGGCTGTCCGGTGGTGGAGATCTCGGCGCTCAAGGGTGAGGGCGTGCAGGAGGCGGCGGAGGCGGCGATCGAAGCCGCCCGCGGCGCGAAAACCGTGCCGATGCACACCTTCTCCGGTCCGGTGGAACACGCCCTGGCGCATATCGAGGAGGCGGCGATCCACGGTCTGCCGGAGGAACAGCAACGCTGGTACGCCATTAAGCTCTTCGAGCGGGACGAAAAGGTACTGGGCAAGCTCGCTCTGGATAAACAGACGATGGAACATATCGAGTCGGACATCCGCGCCACGGAGCGGGAGCTGGACGACGACGCGGAATCCATCATCACCAACGAGCGGTATATCTACATCGGCAATATGCTCAAAGCCTGCTATCAGAAAAAGTCCGCCGGTAAGCTCTCGCCGTCGGACAGGATCGACCGGATCGTGACCAACCGCTGGCTGGGGCTGCCCATCTTCGCGGCGGTGATGTTCCTGATCTACTACCTCTCCATGGTGACCGTGGGCGCCGCCGCCACCGATTGGGCGAATGACGGACTGTTCGGCGAGGGATTCCACCTCTTCGGCATCGGCGCCGCCGCCTACGAGGAGGCAAACGGCGACTATACCGCCGCGGTGCGCGCTGTGTCCGCCTTTATGGGTGAGACGGTGGATCTGACGGAGGAGCCCTCGGATCCGGCGCAGACGCTGGCGCAGATCGCCTCCTTCTCCGGCACGGGGACCGCCGTGTTTTCCGGCGAGGACGAGGAGACGCTGGAGCCGTATGAGCTGACGGTATATTATGACACCGTTCCCGCAGACGCCGACGGGGAGACGGTCAATGCCATGTCCTTTACCGACGCGGCGGCGTATTTTTCCGCCAACGGCTTTACACCGCCCGATCCGGCGTCATACGGCGTATGGGTGCCGGGGGTGCCGGTGCTGGTGGAACAGGTGCTGGACGCTCTGCACTGCACTGAGTGGCTCAAGGGTCTGGTGCTGAACGGCATCGTGGCAGGCGTCGGCGCGGTGCTGGGCTTCGTGCCCCAAATGCTGGTGCTTTTCTTCCTGCTGGCGTTCGTGGAGGCGTGCGGCTATATGGCGCGGATCGCCTTCGTGCTGGATCGGGTGTTCCGGCGGTTCGGTCTGTCGGGTAAGTCCTTTATCCCCATCCTCATCGGCACCGGCTGCGGTATCCCCGGCGTGATGGCGTCACGCACCATTGAGAATGAACGGGATCGGCGGATGACCATTATGACCACCACCTTTATCCCCTGCGGCGCCAAGGTGCCGTTCATCGGAATGATCGCCGGCGCCGTGTTCGGCGGCAGCGCGTGGGTGGCGACCAGCGCCTATTTCGTGGGTCTGCTTGCCATTATCCTCTCCGGCATCATCCTCAAAAAGACGAAACGGTTTGCCGGCGAGCCGGCGCCCTTCGTAATGGAACTGCCCGCCTATCACTGGCCCACTCTCGTAAACGTTCTGCGCAGTATGTGGGAGCGGGGCTGGTCGTTCATCAAAAAGGCAGGCACCATCATTCTCCTGTCCACCGTGGTCATCTGGTTCTTGACCTTCTTCGGCACGGTGGACGGCACCTTCCGTATGCTGGGCGAGGAAGAGATCGGCCACAGCGTTCTCGCCACCATCGGCAGTTTGATCGCGTGGCTGTTCACGCCGCTGGGATGGGGCAACTGGCAATCCGCGGTGGCATCCATCACAGGTCTGGTGGCAAAGGAAAACATCGTGGGCACCATGGGCGTTCTCTACGGCACCGGCGGCGGCTCCGCATGGGGCAATATGGCGCAGTCCTTTACCCCTGTGAGCGCCTATTCCTTCCTGGTATTCAACCTGCTGTGCGCTCCCTGCTTTGCCGCCATCGGCGCGATCCGGCGGGAGATGAACAATCCCCGCTGGACGTGGTTTGCCATCGGCTATCAGTGCGCCTTTGCGTATCTGGCGTCCCTGTGCGTCTACCAGATCGGCGGCGCCTTGACCGGCAGGGTGAACGTATTGGGGCTGATTGCCGCTGTCGCGGTGATCGCCGCCGGTGTATATCTGCTGGTGCGGCCGTATCAGGAGACAGTCAAACGATCCGAGAGGATCAACGCATCATCGGTAAAGGAGTGACGGGATATGCTGGCATGGTTGATAGAAAACGCCGGCTCCCTGCTGGTGCTGGCGCTGATCGCCGCCGCCGTTTCTCTCATCGTGGGCAAGCTGGTGCGCGACCGGCGCGCCGGACGGCACTGCTGCGGCGGCGACTGCTCCGCCTGCCGCGGCTGTGACAAACCGTGAATTTTGTGATTTTTCACAGTAGCATTTCCGGAAAAACGCGCTTATAATGGGAGGCGAACATTGGATACAGGAGTAAGGGGGTCACGCCATGTACGACGCGCCTATCCGCGACGCCGCGTCCCAGATCGGTGAAACACTGCGCCGAAGCGGTACGCAGATCTACGGCAAATGTCTGCATCTGCCGGATCGTAAGGCGATCATTGACATTCTCGATACGCTGCGCAAGCTGTTCTTCCCCGCCTATTTCGGTGACGCCGCGTTGATGACGCTCGCGCCGGAGGATTACGCGGCGCTTCTTTTGGAGCCGCTGGAGTTGCAGTTGGCACAGCAGATCTCTCTGGCTCTGCCGGAGGACAGCGCCGCCGATCCCGACGAGCTGGCACAGGATTTTATCGCCCAACTGCCCCGCGTGCAGCAGCTCCTGATGAGCGACGTGGAGGCGCTCTTTGACGGCGACCCCGCCGCCCAGAACAAGGAGGAGATCATCTTCGCCTATCCCGGGCTGTACGCCATCTTTGTCTATCGGCTCGCCCACGAGCTGTATCTGCGAAAGGTGCCCACCATTCCCCGCATTATGTCGGAGTATGCCCACAGTCGCACCGGTATCGATATTCACCCCGGCGCCGCCATCGGCTCCCACTTTTTCATCGACCACGGTACCGGCGTGGTGGTGGGGGAAACCACGGTGATCGGCGACCATGTGAAGCTTTATCAGGGCGTTACGCTGGGCGCGCTTTCCCCCCGGGGCGGGCACGAAAGTCTGCCGGGTAAACGCCACCCCACGGTGGAAAACGGCGTCACCATCTATTCCGGCGCCACCATCCTCGGCGGCGACACGGTGATCGGCGCGGGCGCCGTGGTGGGCGGCAACGCGTTTTTGACCCGCTCCGTTCCGGCAGGAACACGGGTCGTGATCCACGCGCCGGAGCAGACGTTCAAAACAACGGAATAACGAAGCGGCAAATAAAAAACGCGGCGGAGCGATCAAACGCTCCGCCGCGCGGCTTTTATGCACTTACTTGGTGATGCGCTTCTTGCTCTCCACCGCCACCGCGGCAAGACCCATGGCGCTGACAGCCATCAGCACGATCCACAGACCCATAGCGCTGTCACCGGTATCGGGGCTCTCGACCTTCCACAGGGCGTACAGCGTCACGTCCGCGCCGATCGCGTCAACAGCAGGCGTACCGTCGGCATTGAAGTACTTCTCGCCCTTGCCGTCCGGCTGGGAGAAATAGCCGGCGAACGCGTAACCCTTGCGGACGGGAACGCTGACAGAGGGCAGCGCCTCGCCTTCCTTGATTACCAGCGCCTCGGCGTCGGTGTCGTTCTTGCTGTCAAGGGTGACGGTGTATCTGGGGATCTTGGCGTCCGCAACAGCGGCAATGTTCTTCGCAGAATCCAGCAGCTCGTCGCGCAGCAGAGCCTGCGCCGCCGCCAGCTTATCCGCGGTGTAGTCGGTGAACGTGGCGATCTTGTCGTCCTTATTCGGATCGGCCTCGGGGCGCTTGCAGAGCCACTCCATATCCACCAGCATGGTGATATAGCCCTCGCCGACCTTCTCATCCATCACAAACACCTCATCGGTGCTCTCGCTCTTCATGACCCACACAGCGTTCTCGCCGGTGGCAGTGATGGGGGAATAGCCGTTGGGGGTGATGGCGGAATCGTCCGCGGTCAGCGCGGGAATACCATCGGTGTTGAGGATGATATCCGTCTTATTCACGTTCTTATCCGTCACAGCCATGGTTGCGCCCAGCTCGGCGGCAAGAGCAACCAGGGTCGCCGTGCCCTTCTTCTCGGCAGGACCGTTGCCCTCAGCGTTGAGGACGATACGGCCGCCCGCCGCCAGATAGTCGGCAAGAATGTCAGCCGCACCGGTGATGAGCTGACCCTCCGGCGTCTCGACACCCTTCTTGCAGTTGATGATGTAGACCAACTGTACGCCCTCGAGCTCATCCGCGGTCAGCGCCTCGGCGCCCTTCAAAACGACCTCCACGTCGCCCATGTTCTCAAAGTGCGCGCCGATCAGCTTCTGCCAGAACTTAACAGCATTCTCGCCGTCTATGCGCCATACGAGGACTTTATAATCCGCTTCCTTCTTCTCCGCCTCGCCCGCGCTCGCCGTAAGCGTCACGGCAGACAGCGCGCCTACCAGCATCATAACAGCCAGCAGTACGCTCATGAATTTCTTCATAGCACATTTCTCCTTTACGCTATTTATCGTGCCTTGAGGCACTACATACTGTGTTTTTTATAGCACACGCGCGTATATATTGTCAAGTCCTTTCTGCGGAAAAGCGGCGGTTTTTGTGGGAAAAGCAAAAAGCGACGGCGTAGAAGGATCTGCCGGAACGCCCCGCGCTCCGGCAGGGGTTCCGGCAGATCCGACATGTTACGGCGCCAGATCGTCCGTGTTGTCCTGATCCAGCGCCATGTTCCGCCACAGGGCGGGCAGTGCCGGCCCGATCAGCGGAAAGAGGTTGTCTGAATCCGACGTGGGTTGGATATTATACGTCCCGAATTGGTTTAAAAGCGCAAACGTGCTGTCCGGATTGCCGAAAAAAGCGTGTACGTCCGGCGCGGTGTCGCGCCGCGGCTTGCGTTTCATCGTTTCGCCACCTCCGCAGATAGTATGTCCCGAAGCGTGATAAACCCCCACACACCGCCGCTTGCCATTTTTTGCGGCAAAAAAAACGGCGCGGCCCCGCCTTACAGCGGGGTCGCACTTCAGTCATACAAGGCTGTCAGCAGCACAGACCGAACAGACGGCACAGCATCTCCATAAGAGACTTGCAGTTAAAATTGCACATGGTCAAACCCTCCTGAATAGTGATCGTCTCGCGAGGACAGTTACATGGTAACAAACTTGTAACCGTTTTTCAAATGCAATTATTTCCATGGAATATTGGAAAAATACGGCAAAAAAAAGGAGCAGGCAAGCCTGCTCCAACACATAAAAGACGATGAAACTGTCGCCGGACGCTGCGGAAAAAGGCGGCGCCGGTCAGTGCATCTCCACCAGGATCGCGTCTTCCGGCGAAAAGTAGTCGTTTGAATCACTGCTGACCCACGCCGCCTTGTATGCCTGCTCAAACGATATCTCCTCGATATTGCTCAAGTATACGAACGATGAGTCCGCCGCCGCCGCCTGGGGCATTCTGCCGCTGATCTCAAGCCGGTATTGATAGGTCCTGCCGTCGCACGTCCATGACCCGTCCGTCATTTCGTCATACGTCTTCATATTCCCTTCCACCGTGCGTTTGACGGTGACGTTCTTTGTACAGCCGCAAAGCGCGGCCGCCAGCAGGATACATACCAGCAGTGACACGGTCCTTTTCACGCGTATACCTCCCCCAACATCGGTCTATCGGTCGACGGTCGCTCTCATGATAGCAAAAAGCGGCGCAAAACGCAAGTTTTTTTGATCGACGCGCCAGGCGCAATATGGGAACGATGAATCGCCAAGTATCCATTGGGGAAACGACAAATCCGAACCCAACGCCCGCCGGCTTAGGGTTCGGATTTGACCTGTTTGGTGCGCGGTACAGGACTCGAACCTGTGACCCCATGCACGTCAAGCATGTGCTCTACCAGCTGAGCTAACCGCGCGGACAGCGGTACTATATTACCTTAAGACGCCCGAAATGTCAAGCCTTTTCTTTCCATCCCCGAGACGCTTTTTTTGCAGGCGCTGTGATCCGCCCGTCCCGACGGCGGGATTTCCGCCTCGTACCGTTTCATTCTCACCGGCATCGGCGTCTTTCCGGCGTTCCTGCGGGGGTTGAATACGCCCTGCGCAGCGCCTCGCCGTTTACGCGCGGTCTGCCGGATACCGCAACCGTTTTCCCGACAGGGGTTTATTCTGCGAGGGGAGGCGCGGCGGCGGGAAGAGGTCCATGTTCTCATCTGCCGGAAAAGCATCCAGCCGCCGGCACAGGGAATCCCTGTCCAGCTCCGTTCCGATAAAAACCACCTGATTCGTATCCTCCGGCGAGCCGGTGACGGCGTATTGCCGGTCTGCCAGATCAAAACGCAACATCTCGCCTCCGGCGGACAGAACGCCCTTGGCGCGGACGACGTTGCCGAACGCGCCGCGAAGACAGTCCTCCAGAAGCGTGACCAGCGCGGCGGGATGGTGCAGATCCACCCCGTGGAAACTCAACTGGTGAAAGCGTTCGCTCTCCGCCGGCGTGAGCGCCGCGTCGGGGATCTCGGCGGGCAGATCCAGTAAGCTCCGCCACCAACTGTCCGGCATCCGGCGGTAATGCTCCGATACGATTGCCCCGCGGGGATTCAGCCGGCGGATACAGGCGGCGGTATCCGACAGAAAAGCCGCGTCCTCCTGCTCACACTTGGAGAACACCACGGTTCCGGCATGGGCGATCTGGTCACCGTAGAGGGCGGGGAATTCCGCCAGATTGGCGCGGTAGGTACGTGGCGAGAGCACCACCACCGGCTGTAAAAGGCGGATATTGTCATGGAGGATCGGGCGCAGATTTTCCATAATACTGCTCAACCGCCCCACGCCGGTAGGCTCGATCACAAGGTATTCCGGGTTCAAACCGGAGAAGATCGTCAACACGGAATTGACGAAACTGTCCTTCATGGTACAGCAAACACAGCCCTCCATGAACTCCAGGATCTTCATGTCCTTTTGTTCCGGAAGGCTCTGCTCCAGCGCCCGGGCGTCCAAATTATTCTCGCCGTACTCATTTTCCAGAATAACGGGCTGAACGCCGCTTCGGCGGATGAGTTCCTTGATAAACGTGGTTTTTCCGGCGCCTAAAAAGCCGGAGACGATCAGTATCTTCATGTGCCTCCATCAAAAAAGGGGCGGCTGTTGCCGCCCCTTGTGATCTTCTGTTCCGTCAGGGCTGATTGTCCAGGATCACCACGGGCTTGATCAGCTCCGCGGGCTTATCCTTCATCAGCTGCAACGCTTCGGGAATATGCTCCCAGCCATGGAAGACGTGGGTCGTCAGCTTGCTCACGTCCAGCTTGCCGGAGGACACCAGAGCGCCCAGCTTCTCCATGCGCAGCCGTCCGCCGGGCATCAGACCGCCCAGAAGCTGCTTGTGACCCATACCGACGCCCCACTCCACCCGGGGGATGTTGATATAATCGCCGCTGCCCAGATAGTTGACGTTACCGATCTTGCCGCCCGCCTTCAGGGACTTGATGGCGGAATCAAAGGTGCTCACACTGCCGCCGGCAACGATCACCTTATCCACACCCTTGCCGTCGGTCATGGCGAGGACCTGATCCTCGATACTGCCGTTTTTATAGCTGATAAACTCGTCAGCGCCGTAGAACTTGGCAGCCTCCACGCATTTCGGGCGCGTACCCACGGCGATGATGCGGGCGGCGCCGCGCAGACGGGCACCGGCGACAGACATCAGACCCACAGGGCCGATACCGATCACCAGCACGGTATCGCCGAACTGCACGTCAGCCAGCTCCACGCCGTGGAAGCCGGTGGGCACCATATCAGAGAGCATGCAGGCGTCTTCCAGGCTCATGCCTTCGGGCATGTGGGCCAGGTTACCGTCGGCGTCGTTCACGTGGAAGAACTCGGAATCCAAACCGTCTTTGAAATTGGAGAACTTCCAGCCTGCCAGCATACCGCCGGAGTGCATGGAGTAACCTGCCTGCGCCTCCAGAGAGTTCCAGTCGGGTGTGATGGCGGGTACCAGCACCTTATCGCCGGGCTTAAAATCCTTGACCAGCTCGCCCACCTCTACCACCTCGGCACAGCCTTCGTGACCGAGGATCATGTTGTGGCGATCGCCCACGGCGCCTTCCCACACGGTATGTACGTCAGAGGTGCAGATCGCGATCGCCAGCGGTTTGCAGATAGCGTCCATGGGACCGCACGCAGGGCGCTCCTTCTCGATCCAGCCTACCTCACCGATCTTGAGCATCGCAAAACCCTTCATACTTCTTTTCTCCTTCTTTGTTTTTTTGGGTGTTTGTTTATTTTTTATCAATCACCTTTACAAACAGTATACCGCCGCGTATAATAGATTGCAACAGACATATTCCAACATTTGTCGGAATTCTTTTCGGGAGGCGCCATGGATCAAAGAGTCGTTCGGGGAGAGCAGAGCAAGGCGGCGCTCAAGGCCGCGTTTTTAGAGCTGTTTCAAGCGAAGGAGCCGGAGGCGATTACCGTCGTTGCGCTGTGCGGCAAGGCGGGCGTGCACCGGTCCACCTTCTACGCCCATTATGAATACATGGATCAGTTGATCCAGGAGGTACTGCTGGAGAGCGTGGCGGAGGTCTGTCAGGGATATGCGTTACAGTGGGATCTGCCGCTGGAGGACGGCGGCGTGAAGCGAAGTCTGATCGACTCCTACCTTCACAAGTTCCTCTCCAACCCCACGCTGCGGCGGTTTTGCACCTGCCGCAACAGTGGCAGATACCGGAATCTGATCATCCGCGCGCAGGTGGAGGTGTCGCTGGATCCTGCCAAAGATCCCGTTCGCTACTACGCCGCCTATTATCATAACGCGGGTGTGCTCAACTGCGTGTTGGAATGGCTCAACAAAGGAATGCCTGTTTCCGGCGAGGACATTACGGAGATCATCCATGAGTCCTCGAAAGTTATGTACCGCCCGTGGGTGAGAGGGCGCGAGTCGTCATTGTAAGCGCGCCGAGCATGAAAAATCCCCGAAACCTTGCGGTTTCGGGGATCTGTATACTTGTGCGATACGTTCAGCGCTTGGAGAACTGGGGCGCTCTGCGGGCGGCCTTGAGGCCGTACTTCTTGCGCTCCTTCATGCGCGGATCGCGGGTGAGGAAGCCCGCCTTCTTCAGCAGGGGACGATAGTCGGGATTGAGCAACAACAGCGCGCGGCTGATACCGTGGCGCAGAGCGCCTGCCTGACCGGACACGCCGCCGCCCTCAACGGTGGCAACGATGTCTACCTTGCCCAGCGTGTCGGTGGTGTTCAGGGGCTGGCGAACCACCATCTTCAGCGTTTCCAGACCGAAATAATCGTCGATATCGCGGCCGTTGATGGTAATGGCGCCGGTGCCGTTGGGGAACAGATGCACGCGAGCCACAGAGGACTTACGACGGCCGGTGCCGTACAGATACGGGTTTTTAGACTGATACATTCTTGTTCTCCTCCTTACTTCACCAATTCGGGCTTCTGCGCCTGATGCTCATGCTGTTCGCCGGCATAGATGTGCAGGCGCTTGAGGGAATCCTTGGTCACGGTGTTGCGGGGCATCATGCCGCGCACCGCCACACGCATAGCGACCTCGGGCTTATCCTGCATCAGGATGCGGTACTTGGTTTCCTTCAGACCGCCCACCCAGCCGGAATGGGTACGATAGTACTTCTGCTCCAGCTTGTTGCCGGTGAGAACGGCTTTGCCGGCGTTGATCACGATCACGTTGTCGCCGCAATCGGCGTGAGGCGTGTAGGTGACCTTACCCTTGCCGCGCAGGAGATCCGCCACGATGACAGCCGTTTTGCCCAAAGGCTTGCCGGCGGCATCCACAACGTACCACTTGCGCTCGATGTTGGCTTTGTTTGCCATGAAAGTGGACATGGTTTTTTCCTCCATTTATAATCTGTTATCGCTTTACTTTTCCCGCCGACCTTGTTACAATCAGCATAAGAAAAGAGGTCAAACGCGCAGGTTTATTTATAGCATAGCCTCTTCATTCTGTCAACAACAAATTTGATTATAATATAAACATCTGATATTTTCTCTTGTTTTCTCTTAATATCTCTTGATTTCTTACTTTGCAATTTTATGTGCAGACAGGAGCCGACGGTATGCAACATCTTTTGGGATTGGTACGCCGCTGTGTGGAGGATTACGGCATGATCGCGCCGGAGGACCGGATCGCCGTAGGCGTCAGCGGCGGGAAGGACAGCCTTGTAACGCTGGCGGCGCTGGTGCGGTTGCGGGAGTTCTATCCCGCTGCCTTCACGGTGGAGGCGATCACGCTGGAAATGGGCGCGCCGGGCATGGATTTTTCGCCGGTGGCGGCGCTTTGCAGTCAGTGGGGCGTGCCGTATCACCGTGTCAGCGTGCCGATCTATCAGATCGTTTTTGAGGAGCGGCAGGAGAAAAACCCCTGCTCGCTGTGCGCCAAACTGCGTCGCGGCAGTTTGCATTCGGCGCTTTTGGAGCAGGGGATCGGCAAGATCGCGCTGGGACATCATCGGGACGACGCCATCGAAACGCTGTTGATGAATCTTCTTTTTGAGGGGCGCATCGGCTGTTTCCAGCCGGTGACGTATTTAGACCGCACCGGCATCACCCAGATCCGCCCCCTACTGTACTGCGACGAATCGGAGATCCGCCGCACGGCGGCGCGTCTGGAACTGCCGGTGGTGGAAAACGCCTGCCCTGCCGACGGCGCCAGCCGCCGTCAGGAGATCAAGGAACGCATCGCCGCGCTGGAGCGGATCTATCCCGATATCCGGCAAAAGCTGTTCGGCGCCATACAGCGCTACCCGCTTTGCGGCTGGGATCTGCCGCCCCGCCCGTAAAACCGGCGGATAGCGCGGCAGATATGTCAGGCTATGCCAGCACCCATTGTAACAGCAGCAGCAGCAGAAAGCCGGGAACGCCCAGCACGCCTACCGTCAGGGCGTTGAAGAGATTCAGCCCCAGGGAAAGGCCCGTCACGTCGGAGGTCAGGTTCAAAAGCCACATGGCGGCAAAGCCCAGCACGCTGTTGATGAGGACGCGGAGCGCCAGCTTCAGCGGCGCGGAGAACAGCCGTACCGCCGCCACCAGCAGGAAAAGGATCACCAGCCCCAACACGATCCATTCTATGACCGACATACAGACCCTCCCTTCGCGCCGGAGGACGCCGTGTCCGGCATATCCGGCGCCTGCGGCGCTTTGGCGCGGCGCAGGAGATCGTTGTATTTGGCTTGCAGTGCGTTGCGCTCATAGGCGCAGGCGTCGATCAGCGCCGGATCCGCGGCGAAACGGAATCGGGCGTACGCGGAGCGGAGCTCCCGGGCTGTGCCTCGCGGTTCCTGCCGGATCCGTTCCTGCGTCGGGTTTGGTACGTTGGTTTCTTGTTTTGCCATGTCGCTTCCTCCCGTAAGAATCGTTCTATCTAATATGTACTGCTGTCTTGGACAAATATGACAAGGCTTAAACGCTCCGGAGGGTTTTATGAGGGAAGAACACGAAAAATTCATGGCGCTGGCGCTGGCGCTGGCACACCAGGCCGCCGCCGCCGGCGAGGTGCCGGTAGGCTGTGTGATCGTCAAGG
>Ga0310690_10006018_pt1 | contig 16152 bp, 13 predicted proteins | sample AusTroGonzalo_MG_2_FD_207661 | JGI IMG/M metagenome (GOLD analysis project Ga0310690, IMG submission 207661) | Bovine rumen microbial communities from tropical cattle in Woodstock, Queensland, Australia - Gonzalo_04 (v2) (version 2) | ecosystem: Host-associated > Mammals > Digestive system >... | reverse complement strand
AATAAGAAGATTTATAAGAATATCTCATAACTTTAATGCTCTCTAATTCTTCTTTTGATAAAACATGTTTAGTAAGATAATCATCAATCAATGCGTGATATATCTCTGTACCATTTCTTAATATATCTTGCTGTTCACTTATATTAAGAAATGTACCATCTTTAAATAAATAAGAAGCACTAGTTGTATATTTATCTGAAAACTTAAAATCTAATTTCTTTAATTTCTCTTTAAGCATAATTATAAATTGTCTATTTCCTGACACATCATATCATATAATTTTTGATATTTATTTGTATCACTTCTATCATGAACTATGTTGATATTAGAAATTTGTTCTTCAGTTAAATCATAGGAGTTATTTTTAAGAATATAAAAACCTGTTAATACATGATATAAATCTTTAGGTAATTCATTATGTTTATTTAATAAATTATTAAAATCTTTAAAGAGAAAATCTTTAAGTCTTTGTTTATACTTTTCTCGTTGGTCTAAAACAGATAAATTTTTGACATTCAAGGTGTCTTCACCAATTAAAATCTTTAGATATTTACATAAATATAAATAAATAGGATATATTAATTCTTTATTAGGATTATCATTTATTCCAGTTAACCAATATTTATATATCTCAAGATATCTTAAACCAATAGTCACGGATTCACCTTCATCTTTAAAAGCATAGTAAACATTTTTTCTTTTTCTTGCTCTTTCTCTCATAATTTCAATATCAGTAGGTCTTTCTTTATAAACAACAAAGACATCTACATCATGAGGATTATTTATATAAGATAATGTAGATGAACCACCTATAAGAATCATTGCAATATCATCTTTATTTTCATTATAAAAATCTATCAATAATTTTTCTGTCATGTAAATCTCCTATACCTCATATTCAAAGTGGGCTCCACCACTTGTTAAACCCTCACTTTTAGTACTGTCATAAAAATAAAATCTAATATAACCATATGTACTAACAAATTCTGCTTGTGTATCAGCATCAAATAAGTCTGCACCAACATAAATATCTCTATCTTCATAAGGTTGTAAAGTAATGCCTGAATATACCCAGTCACTTTCTTCAACCTCACCATCTGAATTTTCAAAAGTACCGTAGAAATATACATCACAAGCAACTGAATTTCCATTATAAACGGCACCAAGAATTAAATCATAATCATCTTCCATATAAGTTTCATCAATATATGGAGCATTTAAACTAATCTCTGGTGCCCAAGTATAATATATAATACTTCCTCTAATTCTAGCTTTTGCAGTTGTGGCATAACCATTAGCACCAATAGATGTAGTTCCTAGAGACAAATGTGTACTAGCACTTCCTAGTGCTGTTACAGTTGGATAATAAACATTACCACTAGTTTTAATATAACCAGATGCAACAGTAAATGATTGAGACCAAGGATATTGACCTTCTGTACTAAATGATGCAGAGGTAGTGTTAATTGTTAAACTATTTCTCAAAACAGCATGATAAGTTCTAGTGACATTACCAGACACAGTTACTGTTTCAGTATAACTTTGTGTAACAGATGTTGCCTCATACACATAATAACTACCTGAAGTCGTAGTTGTAATCTGTAAAACATCACCTGTATAAATTAATGCTCCTGATGAAAGTGTACCAGTAGATGCATCAGCTTTAGGACTAGATGTTCTAGTACAAGTTACAGAAATATTTGTAGTAGCTAAATTAAGAGTAAGTGTATAAACATTAAAAGGCTCAAAAACCTGAGTTATGTCACCAAGCCAACCTGATTGAATTGTTGTAGGACCACCTTTTAATGAACTTATCAATTTAATTTGACTGGTGTAAGAATTTACAATTTTAATAGCCATAAGAATTTATTCTCCTAAATTGCAATAACAGTATCTACCATGTTAGTATAACTACCAAAATTCAAATACTCATTAAGCATAGATATATAGGCATCAAATGTCATACTAAGACCAGTATTGCTGGCTAATCTAGAAACTCTAACAGTAATGTAATCAGTAGAATTATAATTACAAACTCCAACTACAATTCCAGCTCTCCAGGAAGAAGAATCATTAAATAATACTAAACCACTTGCAGGAAGAAATCTAGTGTATGTATGTGTAAATCCTGCATATGCTAATGCAGTTTTCACTTCACTGATTGTTGTGTAAGCACTAGCATCTGAAGTAATAAGTTGAAATGAAACACAGCAGTTCATAATACCATTTGTGCCTGTAACTCTTCTTATTTCTATATTATGTTGATACTTACCTCCACCACCTAATTGGGCAACTGCCCAAGAAGAGCCATTATATTGATAAAATTTACTATCATTTGTACAATAACATAATTGACCAGTTTCACCAGCCCAACTAGGAACTGATGCACAAGTAAAGAAGCCACCTTTAACTTGACTGCCATTAACAACTTTATCTTGAGCTCTATCTCTTACTAATGTACCATATAGTTTAATATCCGAATCAGCCATAAATTAAATTCTCCTTCTATTAATAAGATATTGCAAATGTATCTGCCTTAACATTGTCTGTTGTTTTATAAACATTATATGTTTTACTATAGTTATTTTGTAATACATAATTTGATGTTGAGTAGAGACTAAATGGGACACTAAAACCACCAGCTGTAATATTTGTAATTGTAACGGTACTTGGAACCATCAAATATAAATATGTATCATCAGTACCACCTGTGACAGTAAGGTTATTCCAAGCAGTAGATGTCTTATTAGTAAGTTCAGTAGGCATTGAAGATGCTAAAGACCAAGCATAAGGAATATAACCAGCTGCAACTGTTACTGTAGCATTTTTTGTATAATCTGCTTTAGCAGAAATGCTTAAATTTGTAGGATTACCTAAATTTGTACTGGCATAAGCAGTAGCAGAATAATAAGGAACTGAACATGTAACAGTCATCTGAGTATTACCTGCAATAGCATATACATCACTAGATATTGCTATATTACCTGTTTTGTTTGTTGTGTCTGTAATAGTTGTAAAACCTGTACCTGATAATGTAAATACGGTACTCCAAGAAACACCTGTTGCAGGGCCAAATTCATAAGAACCAGAAACACCCACAGCATTAGTAGTATTAATTGAATAAGCAATCTGAGAAACTTTAGTGCCATATTCAAGTCCACTACCAACACCTGTTAATTTGAAACTTAAAACAGGGTCTATAATAGTTGGATTAGTATTCTCAGAAATACTACCAAATACTGCATTAAATACATCTCTCAAAGTAGAACCTGAAGGTGCAATCAATTTAACACTTGTAGGAGATGCTGAAATATGACCAATACTAACATCAGCATATAAAGGAGCAGATAATTTAATATTACTTTCATTTAATGCTATTGCAGTGCCATTGAGATAAACAGCTTCTGCATAAACACTTCTAAATTGTTTTGTAGAACTACCTAAATCACAAGAATTACTAGCAGAAGGTACTAAATTACCATATATAGAAGATGTGCCTGCAAGAGGTATAAATAATTTTGCGGCATAATATCCACCGGTAGGTAATGAAGATACTCTTTCTAATGGAGTTGTGACATTAAATAAGCCAGCACCTTCACCATAAACTCTTTCAATATATACACTTCCCCAATACTCAGACATTTCTACATATATGTCCCATGTATTAGCAGCTGCTTTACATATATAATATCTTTCTTCGTCAGATGTCCAAAAATAATCTATTGGAGGGTCTGCTTGGTCTCTATTACCAAAGATAACAGTAAGAGTGCTATGTCTCATACCTCTACCACAGATATCAAAACAAATTGGTCTATTTATATAGGATCCAGAGTTGATAATTCTAAGAGCTCTAATGTATAAACAGGTACCATCTCCACCAACAGCTTGCCAGCCTGCTGTTTTATATGGCATATAATCTTGAAGGGCATTAGATAAAGCACCTACAGAAGCATAATAAGAAGGTAATTGTCCATTAAGTTTATTAGCATTAGATGCCACAATAACATTTGTTGCATTACCTGTCATTGTAGTACTGTCTGCTTTATCTGGATTATCTCCCCAATCTGTTGAGTTAATATTTAAAGTTGTATTTGAACTACCTGTTGAAGAAATTAAATAAAATGATGGATGCTCATATCTAGAACATCTCATAAATATTTCAATTTTAGTAATATTATCACCACTCTTTGTTTCTAAATAAGCCAACTTACTAGAAATATCATCACCAGCAATAATATGAAAAGCAAAACTATTCAATGAGTTTGCATTATCGGCACATCTAACATCAAAGACTGTATTAAATAAGGTACCTGAATAAGAGTTATTAACTAACATTGTAAAAGCACAATAAGACCAGTTTACATGTGTAATTGTAGCAATCTTATAATAACCAACAGCAGTTGAGGCTTCTGAAGATTTTGTGAATCTTCTTGCTGATTGTTTTGAATAATCTGCAGTTGTAGCTGTACTAGCATTACCACCATTAGCAGGAAGACTAGATGGCTTATTAAGAATACTAGACAAACCAGTAGTTGCATTCCAGTCAGCATTTACAGGAGAATTTGGTATAGTGAAAGAATCACCTATAACAACATGTCCATAAGCATCTCTACCTATTTTATATAAACTTGCGGCAGTAATTGAGGTTGAATCTGATTTATGATTTATTGTAATTTTATGATTAGAAGCATCAGTATCTAGTGCAACATTATTACCAGCAACAATAGATAGTGTCATATTTGCACTCTGAGTAAATGTAGCAACTGATGTATTATCACCATAGACAGTAAAAGTAGAAGCATAGTGAGTATCTCCTGTACCACTAATTGTAATAATACCACTATTTGCTGTAGCATTTAAAGTAATATTACTTCCTGCTTTAAATGTAATACTTCTACTAGCACTTTGATTAAATGTGGAAACTAAAGTAGAATCTGCATAAATAGACCAAGTACTTGTATAGTGAGTATCACTATAACCAACATAAACTGCTTGTGAAGTTGTTCCATCACCAACAGTAAAATAACCTAAAGAAGTAGATGATTTAAAGTATAAACTCTTTGTTGCACTACCGTCATAAGTAACAACACTAGTTGAATTACCATAAATAACAATAGCACTAGGATTAGGTAATGATGTAGGAACAGTTGGAATTGTAGGCTTATTTTTAATAGAAGATAAGCCTGAAGTGGCGTTCCAGTCGGCATTGACTTGTGCCGCTGGAATTGTAGGTTTGTTCTTGATTGAAGCAAGGCCACTTGTTGCATTCCAGTCAGCATTGACTGGAGATGCTGGAATGGCCCCAGTAGAAGCATAGTAACCTGCTGACTGTCCTGCTAAAGATGAAGCATTACCACCATTTGCTGGTAAACTTGCAGGAATAGTAGGATATGCAGGAAGTGTAATAACACCAGATGTAGGAGCATATTCAGAAGTGCCTGTACCTATTTTAATCTTACTAGTATAATTTGTAGCAGAAGGTAACCAAGTATTAGAAGCCAAAGAAGCAGCTGTACCTAATGTTGGTTTGTTTGAAAGGTTATTGTAATTTAAGAAATAAGCAGGTGCACTGCCTCCTAATTTAGAGGCATCTGAAGCAGTAGATGTTTTACCTAGATATTTACTTGCAAGAGATGTACCGTTTTCATAATATGTTGTAGCAGAAACATTAGCAGGAAATGTAGCATTTTGTCCAATGTCAAATGAATATAAATGTCCAGTTGCTGCCATTGTACCAGGACTTCCCCAAAGAGGAAAACCTATTGCTCTAATGGCCATTAATTGGAAGTTTCCATATGTTGAACTTACTGATGTTACACCAAATGTTAATCTAATTTGAGCAATTTGAGATGTTTGGTCATTACTACCACCAAAAGTACAAGCAAATTCAGGGGAGTTCCAACCGCTCCATCCTGATAAAGAGTGTGTACCCCCATCTCCCCAAGTATCAACATTATTTCTATAGTTACCAATTGTTCTATATTCAATTTTAACTGTACAACCACCACTACCATTTGTTGATACATAAAATAATAATCTTCTCAATGATGTATAAACATTTCCACCGGCATTATTTGAATTAAGAATTACTCTTAATTTATCATTAACAGTATTTGATGAGCCAGTTCGTTTACCTATAGAATAACCAGAAGTGAGCGTGACTAATGACCTCTTATCATTGTCACTAGCCCCATAATCTGTCCAAGTAGCACCATTATCTCTTGAATATTGTATAACAATACTAGCTGCGGACATAAATGCAAATTTATTATGTCCTAAATCATCTATGATTCCAACTTCTAATGGAGATACACTACCAACTAAATCAGGTCCACCCCAATCAACATATGCTTGTTTTCTATTTGATAAATCTGAAAAGTTTGAAGGAATTGTTGGTTTATTACTTAAATTATTATAATTAAGATAATAAGTAGATGCTTGTCCATCTAAAGTTGTTGCATCTATATCATATGTAGTAGAATCTACTTTGATTTGTTTAATACTCGCCATATCAATACCTCACTATAAAACTAAAACATTACCACTAACTTCTTTATTAGATAAGAATGGTAAATCATTGACTTTATGAATACCATCACCAATCTTTACTTTAGGAGATTTATCTTCATATGTATAAACAATAATAGTAAAAGAATCTGGGATATAGTTAACTGCTTTAGCCCAGTTTAATTCAGTATCTACCTTAACAGTAGCATGTGATTTTTTCATTATTATAACATCTCCTAATCCATTTCAAGAAGCGTGATTATAGTTTTATCAATTTCAAAAACTTTTAATCAATTAATTTAGCATTGGATTGGAGTTGTTTTATATATGCTTCTGCAAATTCATTTACATTCTTTAAGAGTCTAGAATCACTAGGTTCATGTGCTAAGGCCTTCTTACCTAATTCATATGCTTCTTTATAATTACCTAGGTTAAACATACAGATACTTTCAACATCTTCTAAAAGACTTGTCCAAGTTTCTGCTCTTTCTACCCATGAATAATGTTGATAAGCATACTTCTTTGCCATCTCAATACAACCTTCAGCAAGAGTTGGCATATTCATATCTATATAGACTTCTGCCATAACAAGATAAGGTTCTCTAAATGTTCTATCTTCTTTAATAAATTCTTGACAATACCACAAAACTTCATCATAGTTTTGTAATTCTTCATAGATTAAAGCGACTTGTAATAAACTATTTAATAATACTTCTCTTCTAGCAACATCATCTATTTCAGGCATCTTAAGAACTTCTAAAAATTCTTCTAATGCTTCTTGTGGTCTCTTTTGTATGTAGAGTTCTCTAGCATAAAGCATTCTAACATGTGAGTTATCAGGATTCTCTTCAACAGAAAGTTTTAATAAATCTAAATAATAACCTCTAGGTTTATTCTTATCTGGATAATGATGTAAGAAAATATTTTTGCCTACATTGATACTTACTTCTTTAAAATCTTCATTAACAGCCTCAAGAACTTCATGTACAGGAAATACCCAATGATAATTTCTATCATGAATCTTACCATATTTAAAAACATCTTGTGGTTCATTCATTTCATTATGAGACCATGCATATGTATAATAAACTCTATTTAAGCCAGGATTTGTTTCAAATAAATTTCTTAAGTAATCTGCCCAACCTGGTTCAAAGATTTCATCTAAATCTGTGCATACTAAAATATCAGCATCATCAGGTATTAATTTCATAGACTCATTTCTAGCAACATCAAATCTAAATGGTTTAATGACTTGTTTTTTAACTTCAGTAACTCTTGAATCTGCTTTTAACTTTCTATATGTATCATCTGTAGAGCCTGTATCTAAAACAACTATATAATCTGCTTCAGACATGGAGTTTAACCATCTCTCTACAAATTGAGACTCATTTTTACATATTGCATATACACATATTTTCTTCATATTGTTCTCCAAATAAAATAGAGAAAACCTAGTTAGTCTTCTCTATATTATACCATTTTAATTTATAAATTAAATTGTTGTGTTATGGGTGTGATTACCAAGTGTATGAGTATGATTACTTGTTGTAACACTATGTTTATGTTTACCAATAGCAACAGATGTATTTAAGGTGTTGTAATCACTTGAAGAAGCACCTGTTTGAGTATGTGTCAATGTGATGCTTGTACTACCAGCAGTATCAAGTGTAGCACCTGTCATAACTGTTGTAGGAGTAATTGTTAAACTTGGAGTTGTACCAACACCTGTGATTTGCCAAGCACTACCTGTAACTAAAGATGTAGGAACAGTAGCAGTACCATCAGATGTAACACCTGTAACAACAGAAGTAGTGGAAGCACCTGTATTTGTATGCTTCATATATTTCTTAGAGACAGATTGAATATATTCAGGACCATCTGTAGAAGTTGAAGAAGCAGTTAAACTAACAGCCTTAACAGCATCAGTATTGAACACCGTTGTACCTGTCAAAGAAGCACTACCACCTGTAACTGCAACTGTGGTACCAGCATTCTTAACTGACCAACTCAACACACCACTAGTAACTGTAGGACCATACATAACATTATTTGTAGTAGCATTGAAACCATAGTTATTAGTAGAGACACTTGCAGGAGTTGAACTAATTCCAACTTGACCTGTAGAAGCGGCAGTACCTGTAACTTTCATATATTTCTTAGTACCATCTTCAATGAAAGCAGGACCATCAGTTGTTGTAGTACTAGCAGTTAATGTAATATCTTTAATAGCATCTGTATTGACAGCAGTAGTACCTGATGCTTTAACACCAGTCAAGGCACTAACTGTTGTAGAGAAAGCACCTGTGGCATAAGTGAAGGACGCTCTAGATGGAGCAGTACCGGCAGACCAACCACTTGCACTACCAACACTTGTAGTTGAAGCATTAACACCATGTGAGTGAGCAGAAATAGAAATAGAGTGTTTATCAATCTTAATTGTACCTGTAGCAGTACCTAAATCTGTTTCAGATGTGTTAACTGTTTCACCACCAGCACTACCAGTAGCATCACTTGATGGACCTGTGGAAGTATATGTACCTTTCTTAGCATATTCACTTAAATCAGTAGCAGTAGTACCAATCTTTTCCCATGAGTATGAGTGACTACCACCTGTACCTGTATCAACTGTAATAAATTCTGTATAAGTACCTGTCTCAGTAGTTTCTAATTGAACAAGATAAATCTTGCCCATTGTATCAGCACTAGGAGCTGTTGCAGGATAATCACCACTAGAACTCTTTGAATCAATAACTATTTGAATCTTACCCGCAGCTGCTCCAATTTCATCAATGTATTGTTTCCATTGAGCAGGTGTGTCTAAAGTAGAACTTTGATAAAAGTGCAGAGCCTCAATATCAAATGTCGTTGATTCAACCTTAATTTGTTTAATGTTTGCCATAGAGTTTTCTTTCTCCTTTAACTTTCTTGTTTACCAATTTTTAATGCAAGAATACCATTATCTGAATCCATATTATATGAAGCACCACCAATATCTTCTAATAATTTATCTGCATCTCTCTTTTTAATTTCACCTGTTGAACTATCTTGAGTTAACACATTCTCAACTGCAACAGTCATATCATCAATTTCTGTGATATATAAATGTCCTTGAAGAATTGCTTCATCAACAATTGCATTTCCGGTAACTAACACACCTTGTTCATTTTGTCTGATAGCACCTTCATCAAATATTGTATAGATAGAGCCATCTGCTAATTTTATCTTTCTTACAGTACCGCCTTCTGTGATACACTCAATCTTATTTTCAGTGATTTGTTCTTGTAAATTTTCATCAGCTGCAATTCTTTCTTCTTTTTCTTTTTTAATTAGTGCATTCCATCTAGCACTATCAACTCCTGAATTTGGTTTAAGTCTTACTTCAGTGTTATTATCATAAGGCTTAAGCGGTACAGAGGAGTTATTATCATGTACATCTAATCTAACAGGCATTATCTAATAACCCCTTTCATATATAAATATATTTTTATCAATCAATTTAGCAAAAAAGACTATTCATAGTCATGGTGCAAGAATTGAATATTGATTGTACCACTAAATTCAGCATAGTCAGTTTGTACACCTGCATCAGCATCACCAAATTCATAACTAAATTGTGCTGATTCACCGGCTTGTTGACTATATTCAAAATCTGTTAAGTGATATGTATGTTCAGTTGTAGAAACACTTGTAATATTGTCAGATTCAGAGTCTATATTTATACTAGTATTTTCTAAAGTACCAACTATATTGTGAGATATTTTCATAGTAGCACTATTTGGAGCCTGACTTATCATAGCATAAATACCTACAATAACTTGCATGGCTCTCTCAAATGCATATCTATCTGCTTTATTAAATTTAATTGTTAGATTTCCATCACTATTAGACAACTTATAAAAAATAATATAACCTAATTTAGAAAGAGCAGAATCAACATATTCTCTATTGTTTGTGTTTCTTGGATTAAATTCAATCACATCAATATCATTATAAATATCAAAAATATTAAGTTTCATATATTATCTCCTACTCACCTACTTCTTCTTCTTGGTTATATGTAACTCTGACTGCAACAGCATTAAGAAAGATATCTTCTAAAATTTCTACATAAAAAGTTTTAAAATCAAAATCTTCACCAATTGTCTCATAAGAAACATTATCACCTAAAATATATGCTGTCTCAATGACATCTTTATTGACATCAAGAAATTCAAGTTTCATATAAGTACCGTAAACTTCATCATTATTCATATAACCATCAATGTTTAACCAATAAGGAAGTGTACCATTAATAGCATAGTCTGTCTGATAAGAGAGTGGATTATATTGAGAACCAAGATATAGATAATAAAGCATACAATTTTTATCTTTAAAATCTTCTGGAATATAATTTTCAACCTCACTGCCATTCACGGAATAAATGAATTCATAAACAGGAAGTTTATCTTTCATCAATTTAGAGTTTTTTAAAGCAACAAAACTAGCAAAATCATCAGATGAACCAGTAGAACTACCACCAAATTCACCATTCTTTAACATTTCTGTTAGTAATAATAATTCTCTATTCATATATTATCTCCTTATCTTCCATGCATATATTCGATACAAACATTTATAGGACTTGCTTCAGCTTCATTATCATCTATTTTAATATCAATATAAGCAATATCTTCACCACTAACAATACCCCAATTCCAATCACAAGAATAAGTAGTATCTGGGTCATAAACAGGATGAATCTCTACATTAAGAATTTCTGCTACTCCCTCTGGAAAAATAATTCTTAAATATTTATCATTTGTAAGGTACAATGTATCAGTCTCATAATTAGGTCTAAACATCTCACCTCTAAAATAAGTAAAACCATCTTGAGAAGTAATTATAAATTCAATTGGAAAAATTGGCTTTTTTAATAATGTACTTAAAAAATCACCATAAGCATAAAGTGACCACTCATCTATACTACCACTCTTTTGTAACGCAGTATTTAATAAATCAACACTATTCATATATTTAATCTCCTATTTTTATTTATTTCTAATTTATTTCTAACCTGGAGGCTGAATTGAGCCTAATTCCAAATCAAATCTACAAGAACTATCCCAGTGATAACGAATAAAGATAACATAGAAATCATTTTCTCTACCAACAAAATAATAATCAAATTGATTACTTATATCATCACCATTATCACTATCATAGAATGCTAAATTGTCAATACCATAACCAATAATATCATGTGCATCAATATACAGATAACCACCTGTAGCAGTAAAATATAAAGATGAGTCATGGTTTAAATAATATAAATTTTCACCAGTAGTATCACCGTGGTCTAAACATTCACCAGTCACATTATTAAGAATTGCAATGGCAGTATTATTAAGGGCACTACTAAATGTGGTTAAAAAATCACCACTATCTTCACCTGAACCACCAATAGAAGGAATTACAGTACTATTGACATCAACAATCCATTTTGGCTCATCTTCTAATGCTTCAGGATTTGGAATATATGAGAATTTAAAATCACCTGTGCAAGTATGTAATGTCACATTAAGGGCTTCAACATCTTCTGAGTCATTATAAATTGCTTCAAATTCAGCCTCTGCATGAAAAATTAATCTATCAGAATCTCTACCAGCAGTATAACCAACATTAAGCAATAAATATCCAATATTACTTAAAGTTCTAACTCTCTCTTGACACAAAGAAGAATCATAAAGAAATTCCGAATTAAGTGGTAAGATAAGATTATCTTCATCTACATAATTACCATTAAATGAAATATATCTATCACAAGCTGGTTTATAGAAAGATATTAAATCATATTCAATTTCTTGAGTAGATTTATTATATACTAAATATAAACTACCAGCATCACCTATTTCAACACCTAATACAGTACTTTCATCACTATTTTCATCAATCCAAATATCAGCAGAACATACATATTCTAAAGTATTACCTGCATATGACATACTTATTTGAAGTTCACCATTCTCACTAGATTCAATACAATGTATAAGTTTTTCCCAATCATCAGGATTATCTACAGGATTTGGCTGAAATATACAATCACCCCAAGAATTAATTGAAAATGAAATAATTGGCAATTCTGAAGCAGAATCCCCTTCAATCTTATATTTAGTGTCTCCTATCTTAATACTAGTAAGAGCATCTTCATCACCTACTAATTCTGGATTTGCTTCTACATCAGTACCACTTCCACCTCCAGCAGGAACTTTGTACTTAATATCACCAACTTGAAGACCTGTTAAATCTTCTTCACTACCAGATAAAGTAGGATTTGCAACTACTTTAGTTCCAGCAGGAGATTCTTTAACCACTTCTTTGGCTACTTCTTTTGAAATCTTAACGACTTCATTTGTTGTTACATAAGGTAACGCCATACTTCTCTCTCCTTATAAAATTATATTTCTTATATTTCAAGTGAATCTTCCACTTTAACAGGATAGATTTCACTATATTCAACAGTATTATCCTTCATTGTAAATCTCATTTGTACATGAGTATCTAATAAGGTGTCTCTAAACAAACTTGTTTCATCACAACTAAGAGTAACAATAACATTAGAATAATGCCAATCTCTCTCTTCATCATAAATACTAACAATTTCTAAATCATTCATTTCTTTCACAAGAACTACATCAAGACCTAATTTATAAAAAACTTCTACACTAGAACATACTTCTGCAACATCAAAAGGTACATCAAAAGAATGAGTAGCAGTTTCACCTGTCATAATTGTAATAATGTGTTTCTTATGATGTTTAGGCCTATTATCTGGAATATAATCACTTGAAGATGGATAATTGTCAAATATATTCATTTACAAACTCCTGTTGATACTCTGTATCAATAAATTTAGCATAAAAAGAAAAGGTCTTTTTAGAGACCTTTATTCATTTTATAAATTGGCAATTTCAGCATCAGTTAGACCAACAATTCTTGATGAGTAATTAGACCAATATTGTGCATTTATATAATCAGTATATAAAGATTGTCTTACATAAATACTACCATAATAACCTAAATAACCTGAACTAATCATTGGTGTGTTGTTAAATACATATGCAAAGGTTGAAATTAATGTTGTTACTGATGTTCCTAATAAATATACTTGAGATAATTTAGAACAACCTGCAAATGCACTGTAGTCAATAGTTTGACAATTTGGTAAACTAACCTTTTCCAAAGAATAACAATTCCAACAAGCATATGACATCACACATGAACACTCGACATGAACACTAAATTCACTTAATTTTGTACAACCATAGAATATATTGTTAGTTAAAAGTTTACATTCAGGTAATTCTATATATTTCAAATTAGTACATTGTTGAAATGCTCCATTACCTACACTAGAAGCACTTGGTAAATACACTGATGAGAGATTTACACAACTAGTAAAAGCTGCGGCACCTACTGTTGAACATCTTGGAAGTGAAATTGATGTTAAAGTAGTGCAGGATTCAAATGCATAATTACTAACAAATTCACAGACAGGTAAATAAATAGTAGATAAACTATAACAAGTTCTAAAAGCACTAAAATCAATACTTCTGCAATTTGGTAAACTAATTGATGTTAATGAATAACAACCATGGAAAGCATATGCTCCAACAGATTCACATAAAGGTAAACTTATATTAGATAACATAGAACAATTAGCAAATGTTCCTGAACCAAGAATCTCACAAGAATCAAGATTAACATTTTTTAATTTAGAACAACTTGCAAAAACATAACTTTGTGTACTTTGAAGTATAGGTAAAGACACAGACTCTAAATTTATACATTGTTGGAAAGCATAACTCTGTAATGTTGTACAGGAAGGTAGATTTATACTTGTTAATGAAGAACAACCATAAAATGCAAAATATCCAACAAGACTACAAATAGGTAAAGACACAGAAGCTAACTTACTGCAACTAGCAAAAGTACCATAACCATTTGTAGAACCTATTAATTGAGTACAACTAGGCAAACTAACAGTTGTTAAATTAGAACATTGATAGAAACCTGCATTAATAACTTCACATTCAGGTAAGAAAACAGAAGTTAAAGAACTACAAGAAGCAAAAGCAAAAGAACTAACAGTTGAAACTCTTGGAAAATTAATCTCATATAGAGAATGACAACTTGCAAAAGCATACTCTCCAATATATGTACACTCAGGTAAATTAATTGACTCTAAAGCAGAGCATCTATAAAATGCTTGTGAATTAACAATACTGCAGTTACCTGAGAATGCAACTGTTGATAACTTACTACAACTATAGAAAGCACCAGAAGGAATATCTGTTAATAATGGAAAATATACTTCTTCTAAGTTAGAGCAAGTAGAAAATGCATAAGAATTCATAACTGAACAATTTGGAAAACTTGCAGTAACTAAAGAATAACAACTTGTAAAAGCATTTGTGTCAACAAGAGAACACATAGAAAAACTTGCAGAAGTAATATTAGTTCTATAAAAAGCCCAAGCACCAATAAATTCACATAGTGGTAAGTTTACATAACTCAATTTACTACAATTGTAAAAAACTGATTGAGTTACACTGGAGCAACTTGGTAAATTAACACTCTCTAAATTAGAACAACCTATAAAAGCAGAACCACCTAAATAAACACATTCAGGTAAATCTATACTAGAAAGAGCAGAACAACTTTGAAATGCATTATTATAAACTGAATGACATTTTGAAGCACTAATATATGAAAGATTTCTGCAACCTTGAAATACACCAGTACCTAAAATAACACAACTTGGTAAAGTAATAGATGTTAAATCAAAACAATTATAGAAAGCATTTGTAGATAAAGTTTGACACTTATCTAAATTTATAGATGTTAATGATGTACAACCTGAAAAAGCAAATGAACCAACATAAGTACACTCAGGAAAACTAATCTCTAAAAGACCGGTACAACCTGAAAAAGCATAATTTGAAATTGATTTACAAAGAGATAAACTCATAGATGTTAATCTACTGCAACCTGAAAAAGCAGATTGACCAATACTTAAACAATTTGGAATAGATACTGTTTGAAGATTTGTACAACCTCTAAAAGCATATCCACCAACATAAGAACAATTATGAGCCAACACTGTTGTTAAAGATGAACAATATTCAAAAACATCTGCTTGAATATTTGAACACCCATTTATATTAACATATTCTAATTTTGGTAAAGAATAGAATAAATACTGCCAAGTACTACTTAATTTAGGGGCACTAACATATGATAAATTATTGCAACCAAGAAATGTATTTCTACTGTAACCATAATAAGTAGATGTTGAAATACTTGTACACTCAGGTAAAATTAACTCTTCCAATGATGAACAATACATAAAAGCAGATTCCCAAATATTTTTACATGAAGGAAGAGAAATAGTTTTTAATGAATAACAACTCATAAAGGCAGAACTACCAATATATGAACAGTTAGGAAAACTTGCAGAACTCAATTCTGTACAACCATAAAATGTCATACTACCTATATAGGTACATTCTGGTAAATTAATTTCTTTTAAGTGAATACAACTATAAAATACACCACTCAATACTCTAACTTTAGGCATTGATACACTTGATAATTGAGAACAACTTC
>Ga0310690_10006017_pt1 | contig 16152 bp, 17 predicted proteins | sample AusTroGonzalo_MG_2_FD_207661 | JGI IMG/M metagenome (GOLD analysis project Ga0310690, IMG submission 207661) | Bovine rumen microbial communities from tropical cattle in Woodstock, Queensland, Australia - Gonzalo_04 (v2) (version 2) | ecosystem: Host-associated > Mammals > Digestive system >... | reverse complement strand
TATAATTCCTCCCCGAACTCCTAAAACCTAAAACCTAAAACCTAATACCTAATAGTTATCCGGCAGGTCATTCTCAAACAGCACCGTATCCCCGGCCTTCACCCGGGTCCGCAGTTCCGCGGTGGCCTCGTCCAGGCTGTTCACGACCAGAATGTTTTCCGCTGGGAAACCGCCCTCCTTCAGGCCCGCGGCCATCGCCTCGCTCCGCTTTTTGCCGATCAGGATCGCAAGGTCGCAGCAGTCCGCCGCCGCCTTGCCGAATTCCCGGTTCATTTCCTCTTCCCGGCTGCCCAGTTCGACCATACCGGGCGTCACCAGGATCCGCTGCCCCGGCATCTCCCGAAGAACCCGGAAAGCCTGTTCCGCCCCCCGGATATTGCTGTTGAACGCGTCGTCGATGACCGTCATTCCGCCCGGATTGGCGATCAGCTGCAGCCGGTGTTCAATCGGCTGAATTTTCCCGATGCCCCGCGCAATCTCCTCCCCGGTCATGCCCAGTTTCAGTCCGACGCATGCGCACACCAGGATGTTACGGATGTTCAGTTCGCCCAACAGCGCGGTCCGGCAGGGAATTCTCCGGTCCTTTGTGCAAAGGTCGAAGGTGCTCCCTTCGCCGCTGACCGCAATGTTTTCCGCCCAGACGTCGTCCATAGTGCTGTCCAGTCCGGAGAGCATTTTGTCAAGGGTGGTTTTCTGCCATAACCCGCGCACGATGTCGCCGTCGTCCGCGAAGACGGCCAGCCCGTCCTCCGGCAGCGCGTCGATCAGCTCATACTTGGTTTTCGTAACCCGCTCCACGGTTTTGAACGTGTCCAGGTGCTGCGGTCCGACCGACGTCAGGATCCCGATCGTCGGGTGAACCAGTCTGCACATTTCCTTGATATCCCCGACGTGCCGGGCCCCCATCTCGGCCACAAAGACCCGGTGTCCCGGCTCCAGCCGGCTCCGGATCACCTTCGTCACCCCCATGGGAGTGTTGAAGCTCGCCGGTGTCACCAGCGTCCGGTATTTCTCCTCCAAAATCGTCCCCAGGATGAATTTCACGCTGGTCTTTCCCCAGCTTCCGGTGATCCCGATTTTGATCAGATTCTTCCGTTCCCGCAGGATCCGCTGGGCGTCCCGGAAATAAAGCTCGCTGATTCCTTTCTCAATGGGCCATGCCAGCAGCCCTGCCAGCGCGATCCACAGCGGCAGGAAAACGGGAAACGCCAGCACGAGGACCGACGCAATCCGTCCCAAAAGACTGCCGGTTCCGCTTCCCTCCGCCAGCGACCCGAACAGCAGCAGGATTCCGAGGAACACAACCGCCCCGACGCCGTACAGCCGCTTGATCCGGGGCGTGAAAACCAGTGCTTTCTTGGCCTTCTTTTCCGCGCAGGCTTTCCCGATGAAAAATCCTCCGCAGACCATAACGGCGGCCAGAATCAGATAGTGGTACCAGAGGAGTTCCCTCGCGATGACGCTCACCGCGAAAAAGGAAACCGCGAACAGCAGCGCCATCAGCATTCCCGGAAGCAGCGCCTTCGGCAGGTTCCGCTTCAGCGTCCGGAAATACCCGGGAAACTGATAGCTTTCCAGCTGGAAATAATGAATCAGGATTCTTCCGGCCAGCAGGCAGCCGGCGGCAAGTCCCGCGTAGAGAAGCACAACCATTTTTTTCAGGCATCCTCCTTCAGAAACTGCCGTGCGATGGTACAGAAGCGGTCAATCTGTTCCAGATAGGCAAAATGGCTCCCGCCCTCAAAAATCACCAGCCCGGCATCCGGGATGCGTTTTTCCATTTCCTGTCCCATCCAAAGCGGAGTCTCCGTATCGTTGTCGCCCCAGATCAGGAGCGTGCTGGCCTTGAATTTTGCGTACAGGTCCGTCAGATCCTCGTTCACCACTTTGACAAACGTCCTGCGCATCTCTTCGTCCAGCGCGTTGTAGTCGCGGCTGCCGTATTTCTTCCGCAGCGCGTCTTCCGCCCGTTCGGCGGCGGCGCCCATCAGCGGCAGTTTCTTGGCCGTCTCGCAGATCCCTTTCAGTTTTTTGTACCGGGCGGTGCGCGCCTGCGCCTCCGCGGAAGGCTTCGGTTTGATCCCCGCCGCGCCGGTAAAAATCATTTTGCCGACATCTTCCGGATGCGTTGCCGCCAGCATGGCCGCCACGCGGCATCCGAAGCTGTGCGCGATGACGTGGCAGGGGGAAAAACCGGTCTCCGCCAGCAGCCGCCGCAGCCATTCCGTGTATTCCGCCACGCCCCAGGCCTCCGGTGGCCGCCCGCTCTTCCCGTGTCCCGGAAAATCCGGAATCAGGATCCGGAAAAGATCCTGCATCCGGTCCGCGACGGGCTGCATCAGGCTCCCGTCGCATCCCCATCCGTGAAGCAGCAGCAGATTGCTTTTCCCGCTTCCGCATTCTGTCCACGCACTTTCCGTGCCGCCCAGTGTTTTCGTCATATCTCTTCCCGTTCTTCCGAAAGATGCCAGATATAGCGGCATTTTCTCGCGCTGATGTCATATTTCTTCTGAAGGTCTTCCGGCACGTCCGTCTCGCCTTCGAACAGGCATCCGAGCCGGATACAGGTCTGCCGGCTCGGTCCGTTGTCCGGATCGCAGGTAATCACCGCCGAGTTCTTCCCACCCAGGAGGATTTCCTTCCGGAGCAGCTGGCAGGCCCGCCGGGCGTAGTGATGGCCCCGGTAGGGTTCGTCGATGTGATAGCCGATGTGCCCGAAGTAATAGATGCACCGGCTTTCTCCGTTCCGATAGCTGATCTGGCCGATTTCTCCCCGGCTGTTGTGCAGGGTGATCCGCCAGATCTGCTCCCTTCCGAAGCCCATGGCCGGATCCGGCGGCGTAAAGTGAACCGGCACCAGGTCGATCACGCCGTCCGTATACTCCGCCCTGTTTCTGTGAAAAATCATATCGCTTAAACTTCCTGAATCCGCACCATGTCCAGCAGCCGGTCAAAATCTTCTTTCCGAAGAAGCTGTGTGCCGGCGGTCATGACGCTGGCCGCGCCGGCGGCAATCCCGTAGCGGAAAGCCCGGGCCATGTCCTTTTCCTTTTCATAACCCAGCAGCATCCCGCCGATCATCGCATCCCCCGCGCCGACCGTGCTCTTGATTTCAACCCGCAAGGCCGGGGCAAACAGCGTCTTGTCCGCGGAAACGTACATGGCGCCCATTTCGCCCATGGAAACCACCGCGTGCTCAACCCCAAGCTGCACAAACAGCAGCGCCGCGTCCCGGATGGTGCGCATCGTGCGCAGCTCGATCCCGAAGGTCGCTTCCATTTCTTTGAGATTCGGTTTGATGAGAAAGGGGCAGGCGCCTTTGGTCGCCAGTTCCAGTTCCTTTCCTTCCGTGTCCAGAATGCATCTTTTCCCGTCGAGAATCTGGAGCAGATCCCGGTAGGTTCCTTCCGGGCATCCCGGCGGCAGGCTTCCGGTGATGACGACCATGTCGCTGTCACGTGTCTTTTCCTTGGCCAGCTCGAAGAATGCCTTCAGGTTTTCCCCGTCGACGGTGGGGCCCGGTTCGTTAAGCTCCGTAACCCCCTGGCCGCTGCTGACGACTTTCGTGTTCGTCCGCACGTGTCCCGGAATCTGCAGGAAGCTGTGCGGCAGGTTTTCCTTATCGATCAGGGCTGTCAGTTCCTCGCTGCCGTCCCGGCCCATAATGCCGATGCATTCCACGTCAAGGCCGAGCCGTTTCGCGACAACGGCCACGTTGATTCCGTTCCCGCCCAGGTCGACCCGGGCGTCGCGGATCCGGTTCACCTGGCCGATTTTCAGCTCGCCAACCTCAACCGTTTTGTCAAAGCAGGGATTCAGACAAATGGTGGTAATCATGTCCGCACCTCCGTCCCGTTCATAACTGAACAATTATATCATTCATCGGGATCATCCGCAACCGGCCCGAAGTTGAATCATTTTGTAAAAATTTTTGTAAAAATATCGTAAAACAATTGACATTTACTGCCACATCGTTCAAGATATACGTATACCCTGATGACCGCCTTGTGCGGTCGGAATAAAACAGCCATAAATAAGCAAGGAGGATGAAACATGGATAATCAGGAACTGAATCTGGAACAGATGGAACAGGTGTCCGGCGGCAAGGCCGTCGCGGGCGGTGTCAAGAATAAGCCCGCCCCCAAAGCTGGCTACATTGTGCACCAGATCACCGACACGGATACCGTCTGGGGTCTGCACATGAAGTACGGCGTCTCCATGGAAGCGATCTGCCAGGCCAATCCGTCCATCCAGGATCCGAGACTGATCCGCACCGGCTACTGGCTCTACATCCCGAAGAAGAAGTAATCCTTCCCCTTCCCCCGCCCCTGCGTTGCAGGGGCTTTCTTTTTACCGATTAACGATAAAACATCCCATCCCGTGTCATCCTAAGGTGTCATCCTGAGCGAAGCGAAGGATCTTTGTGCCGCTCTCTGCAATACCAAAATATTATGTTATCGACTATGTCTTACCGATAAACAACCGCACTGAACTCAATCAGCCGTCCGCAGGTCATATAGTTGCAGCTTTCAATGCCTCCTCTCCCAAGCATTTCCCAGAACCGATCCGGGTCCGTCTTCCAGAGAATCTTCTCCGGGCAAAAGAGGGTAAACCTTCTTTCCCCCGCCTGCGCCGCGCCGGTTGTGGCGGCCGTGGCATCCTCCGGCTTCGTCACTGTCCGCGGCTGCTGATCCGGCATCAGATGCTTTTCGAAAATGGCGGAAGCCGCAACCGGCGTAAACAGCGTATCCGGATCCCAGCGATAGGCGTCGGAGCCGTCTTCCGTCCCGATATTGAAAAAGAGATATTCCGGCTCTTCCTCATGGTCTCCCCAGGTAACGTCGCACATCAGCCAGCAGTCCGTGCACCAGACCGCATTCCAGAGATGGGAAGTGTTCTCGTCTGTCTCCCGCTGCCTGGCTTCCCCGTGAATGTATCGGCAGGGAATCCCGCACAGCCCGCAGCAGAGCATCATGGCGTCCGCGTATCCGTCGCAGTCCGCCTTCCCGTTCAGCAGCGCGCCGATGGCGCAGTCCTTGTCCCCTTCTAGGCCCTCTTTCTCATAGGAAATCCTTTCGCAAAGCGCATCAAAAATGTAGCGTTCCTTTTCAAGGTCCGTTCCCCCGGCGCCGGCACAAAGCTGCAGGGCCGCGTTCAGCGTCTCCCTTTCCCGTTCGTTCAGCCGGTCCTCTTCTCCCCGTTCCCATCGGTTCAGAATGATCCACCCGGCATAGTATTCAATGTCACTCAGTACGATTTTATCGTCGTAAACCGTATAGGTGAACGTCCCGGTCATGCCGGCCTGGGTCAGCACATCCGCCAGCTTGATTCTTCCGTCGTAAACGGGGGATTCTTTCTGCAGTTCTTCAAGAACGTCCTTCCTTCCAGAAATCGAAAAGGTCTCCTCCAGCAGCCTTGAATGCTTCAGCGCGCCGTGGTAAAAATCCAGTATGCTGTTGGACCAGTCGTCCGCGAATCCCCCGAAAACAGGGAAAAGCAGCAGAACCGTCGCCAGAATCCCGCAGCATACTTTCCTGATCATATTTTCCTCCGCCTGTTTCATCCTTTTACCCTGTATTGTATCATGGATCCCGCCGGCTGTCATCCGCGTCCTTTTTTCTTTTGCGTCTTCCTTTTTTCCTTTGCGTCTTTGGATAAATTATGTTATATTGTACCAAATAAATCGGAGGTTCCGTTTATGATTCAGTCGGAAAATGTGTTTCAGTCGGATATTGTCATCGCCGGTGCGGGAATCACGGGGGTCTCCCTGGCCCGGGAGCTGTCCCGTTATGACGTCTCGGTGACCGTTCTCGACCGTGGGGAGGATATCGCCGAAGGCGCGACCAAGGCCAACAGCGGCATTGTCCATGCCGGTTACGATGCGAAGCCCGGCACCGCGAAAGCAAAATATAATGTCCGCGGTGCATCTATGTTTCCCGCCCTGTGCGAGGCGCTTTCCGTGCCGTACCGGAAATGCGGCGCCCTGGTGATCGGTTTTGACGACCGGGATCGGCAAACCCTGGAGGAGCTTCTTCAGCGCGGCACCGCCAACGGCGTCAAAAGCCTTCGTCTGCTCAGCCGGGAGGAAGCCCTGGCCGCCGAGCCTTCCCTGAATCCGGAAATTTCCTGCGCGCTGGATGTGCCGGAAAGCGCCATCGTCAGTCCCTACGAACTGGCCTACGCCATGGCGGACGACGCCGCACTCAACGGCGTACGGTTTGTGTTTGATCAGGAAGTCCGTTCCGTTTCGGCCCTGCCGGAATCCGGATGGCAGATCACGACCGCCCGGGATTCAGTCTATCGCTGCAAAGTCTTCATCAACTGTGCCGGGGCCTCCGGTGCGGATTTGCACAATATGATCTCCGATCAGCCGCTGCAGATGACTCATCGCCGCGGTCAGTATTACCTCCTGGACCGCTCCCCGGCCCAGCCCTTCACCCGCACCGTTTTCCAATGTCCTTCCGAAATGGGAAAGGGCGTCCTGGTGTCCCAGACGGTTCACGGGAATCTCCTTCTCGGCCCGAATGCCGAAGATATCGGCGATCCCCTCGACACGGCCACGACGGCGGAAGGTCTGGCATCTGTGCTGGCCCGGGCAACCCGCACCTGGCCGAATCTTTCCACCCGTTCAAACATCACGAATTTCAGCGGCGTCCGCGCCCATCTCAGCTCCGATGATTTTCAGATCGGTCCCGTTTCCGGCGCGCCCGGCGCCTTTGAGGCCGTCGGCATCGAAAGTCCCGGCCTGTCCTCCGCCCCCGCCATTGCGGAAGATCTGGCCCGTTCGGTGGCCTCCTTCCTCTCCCTTCGGAAAAAGGAAACCCTCGTTCCGCCCCGCAGGCCGAAGAAGCCTTTCCATGACATGACCGATGACGAACGGGCCGAAGCCGTACAAAGCGATCCGGCCTACGGAAACATTGTCTGCCGCTGCGAGGTCGTGACCGAGGCCGAAATCCGTGAAGCGATCCGCCGCCCCGTCGGTGCCCGGAGCGTGGATGGGGTCAAGCGCAGAACCCGGGCCGGCATGGGCCGCTGCCAGGGCGGTTTCTGTTCTCCCCGCGTGGCCCAGATCATCGCCGAAGAAACCGGCATCCCCCTGTCTTCGGTAACGAAGTGCGGCGGGGAAAGCCTTCTGCTGGTGGATACGGTGGAATCTTTCCTGAAGGGAGGCAAAATCAATGACTGATCAGCATGTGGATATTCTGATCATCGGCGCGGGTCCGGCCGGTCTGGCCGCCGCCATCGCCGCCCGCGAGGCCGGCGTGGATTCTATCCTGATTCTGGAGCGGGAGAAAGAGCCCGGCGGAATCCTCCGCCAGTGTATCCATAACGGTTTCGGCCTCCACCGCTTCAACGAGGAGCTCACCGGTCCCGAGTACGCGAAGCGTGACGTGGATCGTGTCCGCGAACTGGGCATTCCCGTCTGCTGCGGCGCGACGGTGCTTTCCGTCTCGCCGGACCGGACGGTCACCTGCGTCTCTCCGGAGTTCGGCTTCCGCCGCATTTCCGCCGGCGCCGTCGTTCTGGCGATGGGCTGCCGGGAGCGTCCCCGCGGCGCGCTCTGCACGCCGGGAACCCGCTGCGCCGGGATTTACTCCGCCGGCACGGCCCAGCGCTTTGTGAATCTGGAGGGGTATATGCCCGGCCGCCGGGTGGTCATCCTGGGTTCCGGGGATATCGGGCTCATCATGGCCCGCCGGATGACCCTGCAGGGAGCAAAGGTCCTGGCCTGTGTGGAAATCATGCCCTATTCCTCCGGCCTCAACCGGAATATTGTCCAGTGTCTCGAGGATTATGGCATCCCCCTCTATCTCAGCCATACCGTCACCGATATCCACGGCCGGGAGCGTCTTTCCGGCGTAACAGTCTCCCGCGTGGATGAAAACAGGAAGCCTGTTCCCGGGTCGGAAATCCGTTTTGACTGTGACACGCTGCTGCTCTCCTGCGGCCTGATCCCGGAAAACGAACTCTCCCAGGGGGCCGGCGTGGCGTTGTCCTCCCTGACTTCCGGTCCGGTGGTCAGCGAAACGCTCGAAACCTCCGTTCCCGGCATCTTTGCCTGCGGAAATGTCCTGCATGTACACGATCTCGTGGATCATGTGTCGGCCGAAAGCTTCCGGGCCGGCCGGGCTGCCGCGGCGTATGTCCGGGCGGCCTCCTCTCCCGCCCCCGCCTTCGAAGTGAAGGACGGTCCCGGCGTCCGCGGAACCGTTCCCCAAAAAATTTCCGCCCGTCCGGAGGAGGATGTGTCCCTGATGTTCCGGCCTTCCGATGTCTTCCGGAATGCCGCCGCCGTGGTCGAATGCGACGGAAAGGAGATTCTCCGGAAGAAGGCCATGATCTATACGCCCGGCGAAATGGCGGAACTTACCCTGAAAAAGGAAGTCTTCGAAAGCCTCCCGGACAAAGTCATCACCGTCAGAATGGAGGGGGAAAAGCAGCATGGATAAAGTCATCACCTGTATCAACTGTCCCGTGGGCTGCCGGATGACCGTCACCCTGTCCGACGCCGGCGAATTCATCTCCGTTTCCGGAAACACCTGCCCCCGCGGCGCGAAATATGCCGAGCAGGAGTACACCCGCCCCCTGCGGGTCATCACGGCGGTAATTCCCGTCCCGGGAAGTGAAACGCCGCTTTCCGTGAAAACTTCCGCTCCCGTCCCGAAGGAGCTGATCCCGGAGATCATGCGCCTGCTGGGCGATGTGTCCGTCTCCCTGCCGGTGTCCGTCGGCGACGTCGTCCTTCCGGACGTCCTGCAAACCGGCGCCGACATCGTGGCAACCCGGGATTTGTATTCCCGCTGATTTCCACTTGTAACCATAGCGCACTTTTGGTATAATACGCGTATTGATTTTGAAAGGAGCGCACTCCATGTTGTTCGACAAGATTTTCGGTCTCGGTGTCGCAGTCGCTGAACAGGCTGCCACTGCCGCGGCCGAGGGTACCCAGGAAGTTAACCCCGTTGTTTCCCTGCTCTTCACCTTTGCCCCCATGGTCCTGATCTTCGTGGTCTTCTGGTTCCTGATGATCCGGCCGCAGCGGAAAAAGGACAAGCAGGTTAAAGAAATGCTCAACAATCTGAAGGCCGGCGATCGGATCTGCACCATCGGCGGCATCTACGGCACCATCACCGGCATCCAGGACGATACCGTTCGCCTCTCCGTCGGCCGCGACAATACCCAGATGGTCGTCGCCCGCTGGGCCATCCGCAGCGTTGAGGAAGTCCAGATCGAAAACGACGCGCAGGAACTGAACTGATCCAACCAGTGTCATCCTGAGTGAAGCGAAGGATCTTATAGGCACTCACTGTAGCGCCATGATTCGTAAGCGAGAATATTCCACAAAAAAAGCAGCCGTCAAGCTGCTTTTTCTTATTTCTTCCAGTCCCCTTAAGTGTCATCCTGAGTGAAGCGAAGGATCTTTCCCTCACTCTTACAACTTCTCAACAATATCAACCGGTTCCTTCCCGAACGTCTCATAAAGCCGGTTAATATACGCGTCGTCCGAATTATTCTCCGTCTGGCTGCTTTCCGTCGCAGGAGCAATCCCGGCAGTGAATGCATAGTCCGTCCCCGTAACCGCCTTCAGGATGTTCCGGATCTCCGCCTTCTTTTCCTCCCGGTTCAGCGGGGCGATGAAGTATTCGGCGCCTTCTGCCTTTAAGGGGCTCCACCGGATTTCGTTACCCGTGCAGGAAATCTTCCCCTGCGTCAGCAGCCCCCAGATCCGCGGATCTTCCTTCGAAAGCCGGTTCATGGCTTCCTTCCAGGCGGCCTGAACGTCCGATGACGCGGGTTTTGCCGCCGCGACCGTTTCCTTTTTCGGTGCCGCTTTCTTTTCCCGTGCCGGCGCCGCGGCCGTCGTGCCTGCGGACGCTGCCGGCGCCGCTGTCGTCTCCGTCCCTGCAGGCGCCAAAACCGCTCCCCGGGCAATCCGCTCGTTCAGTTCCTCAATTTTCTTTTCCAGTTCCTCAATCCGGTCGGTCAGCGCCTGCGCGTCGCTCTCCCGGGTCCGCAGGCAGCATTTCAGGCATACGTTCTCAAGCGTCAGCCGCTGGGAGGAGGAGAAGCGCATTTCGCTCTCCGCGTTCATCGTCAGCTCGAGAATGGTCATCAGCCGGGTCACCGTGAAGTCCTCCGACTGATTCCTGAATTCGTCCGCGTCCTCGTCCGTCAGGTCGAGAATTTCCCCGATCTCGTCCGGGCAGCATTTGGCCAGCAGCAGCGTCCGGATATGATAGCTGATGTCCTTGATGAACACGGAAGGATCCCGTCCGTTCCGCATCACCTGGTCAATCATGCTGAACAGTTCCCGGGTGTTTTCGGTGGCCAGCGCGTGGGCGAACCGGAACAGGAACGCCTGATCGCAGGTACCGAGAATCCCCCGCACCATGTCCTCGTCAATCTCGTTCCCGTATCCGAGGCACATGTCCAGAATGCTCAGTGCGTCGCGCATGCCGCCTTCCGCCGCCCGGGCGATCACCATCAGCGCCCCCGGCGTCACCTTCGCGCCGCTGCCTTCTGCTGCCTCCTGGAGGCGTCCCTGGATGTCGCTGACCGAAATCCGGCCGAAGTCAAACCGCTGGCACCGGCTCAGAATGGTTTCCGGAAGTTTCTGCGGCTCGGTGGTTGCAAGGATGAACACGATGTGGGCCGGAGGCTCCTCAAGCGTCTTCAGCAGCGCGTTGAACGCGGACGTGGACAGCATGTGCACTTCGTCAATGATATAAACCTTGTATTTGCCGTATTGCGGCGGATATTTGACCGTCTCCCGCAGATCCCGCATTTCGTCCACGCCGTTGTTGCTCGCGGCGTCGATTTCAATGATGTCGAGGCTTTCCTCGTTTTCCATCCGGATGCAGTTCGGGCATTTTCCGCAGGGATCGCCGTTTTCCGGATGTTCGCAGTTGATGGCCCGCGCGAGGATTTTTGCCGTGGAGGTCTTGCCAGTCCCCCGGGAGCCGCAGAACAGATAGGCGTGCGCAATCCGGTCGCTGATCACCTGATTCCGCAGCGTATCGATAATCGCCCGCTGCCCGACCACGTGGGAAAAGTCCTTCGGACGCCACTGCCTGTATAAAGCGCGATAAGCCATGTCAATCCTCGCTTTCGCCGGAAATTGTCCCAAGCATCGGGCGGATTGCCTCCAGCTTGCTTACCCCGATCCCCTTGACCTGAATCAGATCCTCCGGATAGATAAAATGTCCGTTTTCTTCCCTTTCGCGCACCAAAGCTTCCGCGATGGAGGGGCCGATGCCCGGCAGGGAGATCAGCGCTTCCGCGTCTCCCCGGTTCACCGGGTCTTCCGGCTCCAGCCGTGAAAGCGGCGGAACGGAGATTTCCCCGTTCCTTTCGCTTTCATAAACGGCCGTTTCCTTCTGCGGAAGCGGAAAGATTCCCGCGATGCAAAGGCCCGCGGAAAGAAGGATCAGGCCGATCCCGATCCCTTTCCGAACCTGTTCAGACATTCTTCCGAACCTTCTGTCCGTTCTTCGTGTCTTCGACGATGTATCCCGCGTCCTTCAGCTCGTCGCGAAGCTCGTCGCTGCGTTTCCAGTCTTTGTTCTTCCGGGCTTCTTCGCGTTCCTGCAGCATCTGCTGAATTTCTTCCGGAATCTCGTCTTCTTCCTTCGTCAGGAATCCGAGCACACCGCACAGCGCCATCAGGCTGCCGAGCGCCGTCTTCGCCGCTTCCCGCGAGCTCTTTTCGCCGATGGAAACGTTGGCGTCCCGGACCAGTTCAAAAATCGCGCCTAAAGCGTCCGCTGTGTTCAGGTCGTCGTCCATCGCGTCGTCGAACCGCTTTTCATATCCCCTGGTCCGTTCCGCAAAGGCCTTCTCCTCGTCGTTCATCGGCCGGTCTTCACCGTTTTCCGCGTAGAACCGAAGGTGGTTCCGGGCGGTGTAAAGCCGGTTCAGGCTGGCGTTGGCCGCTTCAATCAGCTCCCGGCTGAAATTGATCGGGCTGCGGTAGTGGCTGCTGAGCATGAAAAGGCGGACGGCTTCCAGGTCGTATTCCTTTGAAATGTCGCGAACCGTGAAGAAGTTGTTCAGGCTCTTGCTCATCTTCTGGTTGTCGACGTTGATGAATCCGTTGTGCATCCAGTAATGGACGTACGGTTTCCCCGTGGCGCCTTCGCTTTGGGCAATCTCGTTTTCGTGGTGCGGGAAAAGCAGATCCTTTCCGCCGCAGTGGATGTCAAACGTTTCGCCGAGGTATTTCATGCTCATCGCCGAGCATTCAATGTGCCATCCCGGCCGTCCTTTGCCCCAGGGGCTGTCCCATGCCGGTTCGCCGGGCTTCTGGGCTTTCCAGAGGGTAAAGTCCTCCGGGCTTTCCTTTTCCGTCTCGACGTCGAGGCGTTCGCTGGCGCCCATCTCCCGGTCCTCCGTCCGCTGTCCGCTCAGCTTTCCGTATCCGGGGAAAGCCGAAACCCGGTAATAGACGTCCCCCGAAGGCGTCGCGTAGGCGTGCCCGTTCTCAATCAGCCGGGAAACCAGCTGAATGATCTCCGGAATGTGCTCCGTCGCCTTCGGATGAACCGTCGCCGGCCGGATGCCGAGGGCTTTCGCGTCCTTGTAGTATTCGGCGATGAATCGGTCCGCCAGTTCCTGGACGGTGATGCCTTCCTCGTTGGCCCGCCGGATCATTTTGTCGTCAATGTCCGTGAAGTTCTGAACGAAGGTCACGTCATAGCCTTCGCGTTCCAGCTGCCTTCTCAGCACGTCAAACGTGATGAACGGACGGGCGTTGCCGATGTGGAAATAGTTGTATACCGTGGGGCCGCAGGCGTAAATGCCCGCTTTTCCTTCATGAACGGGTTTGAATTCTTCTTTTCTGCGGCTCAGGCTGTTGTAGATATACATGGAATTCTTCATCCTTTCTTTCGGGCGATTCGGTTCGTTACAATGCGGATCACAGCCAGAAGCCAGATGACGCCTGCCGCGATGCCAACCCACAGGGTCCATTCAGCGAAATCTGCCTTCAGTTTGATCTTTCCGTCATCCGCCTCCGCCACTTCCGCCTTCGTGCGGCCGGCGGTCAGTTTTTGTTCGGCAAGGACGGTCTCCCCGTCCTCCGTACAGATCCGGAAAGTAATCTCCACCTTTGTAAAGAAAACGTCGTCCGGAGTTTTCCAGTTGCCGATGAATGTCAGTTCGTCGGAATCCTCGTGCGTAATCGTATATTCCGGCTTCTGTTTTTTGATCGTCAGTTTTTTTCCGTTCACCGTCTGGAAAACGACTGTGCCCGGATCGGTGGCTTTGGGCTCGGTTTCAATCGACAGGGTCAGCAGCAGTTTCCCCTGCGGCATTCCCGCAAGGGACGCGCTCCCTTCAAAGGAAGCGATATTGCTCTTTTCCCATGTCCATTCCTTCTCCTGAAGAGAGATGACGTTCTCTCCCTGTGCCCCGCGAATCGCCGGGCAAAGCATCAGGATCAGAGCCAGCAGCAGCGCGCCGGGCCTGAAGCGTCTCATTCGGGTTCCTCCTGTCGTGTCAGTTTTGTTCCATTCTATAATCTTTTTATACTTCTGAACGTATGTACCATCGTTATGATGTCATCCTGAGCGAAGCGAAGGATCTTATATCGCTGAGGATAAGTCATTCCCTGTTCTGCGAGTCCTTGTTGTCAGCCCCCATCATCTGATCCGAAAAATCGTTCAGCTGTTTGTCAAATTCGTCCGAGAACTTTTTCAGATTCTCCCCCAGTTCGTCCAGGGAACTGTTGACCTTGTCCATCATCTTGTCAACCGGCGGCATCTGTTCAAACAGGTCGTTGATCGCCGAGCTCAGGGGACAGTCCGCAAAGTCCCCTTCGTCCGCCTTTTCCGGTTCCTCGACGCTGATGACGGGAATATCCCGATCGTCCCGGGCGGCGTATTCCGCGGCCACCGGCCCGTTAAACGCCGGCATTTCGATAACGGGCGCCTCCCGGTATTCGGGTGCTTCGTTGTTTTCCTTGCTTTCCGTCGCTGATTCGGTTTCCTTTTCCGCCGCTTCCTGCTTCTCCTTTTCCGCGGCCTCCTGTTTCGCCTTCTCCGCCGCTTCCTTTTCCGCCCGGATCCTGTCCAGTTCCGCGCCGATCTCCGCGGCCTTCTTCAGGTCTTCCTGAAGTTCCTCCGGAAATGCAACGCCCTGCTTCGAAAGCTCGTAAACCTTGCTGCCGATCTCGCTGAAAAGATCCTTCTGCTCGTTTGCAAGGTTGTATTCCCCGACCTTCTGCTTGGCGCCCGCGGCGATATCGCTCGCCTTGTTGCCAAGGGCTTCGATGCTCTTCATGACGATGTTCTTCAGGTTTCCTCCGAATTCAGACATTTTTCTCCTCCTTTGAAAAAGCCCTTCCCGTCCTGAAAACGGGAAGGGATCCGTCCGTACAGGTGCTTACAGACTGTTCAGAATGTTCTCTGCAATCTGCGGACCGGTCAGTCCGTATTCCACCAGCAGGTCGGCGGGTTTTCCGCTCTGTCCGAACTCGTCGTTGATGCCGATCTTCTTAAAGGTCTCAACGCCCTTGCCGATCAGGAGCGGGGCAACAGTATCGCCCAGTCCGCCGATCACGGAATGCTCTTCAACCGTAAATACTTTCTTGCACTTCGCCGCGTACTGAATCGCCAGTTCGTCGTCGAAGGGTTTTATCGTATGGAAGCAAACCAGCGCGGCGTTGATGCCCTTCTGGGCCAGCACTTCAACCGCGTTCAGCGTGTGCTCCAGCATGATGCCGCAGGTAAAGATAACCAGGTCGTTTCCGTCCTTAATGACGTTGCCCTTGCCGACCGTGAAGGGCCGCAGATCGTAAACCGGTGTGGGCAGACGGCATGTGCGGATGAACACGGGTCCGTCGATCTTCGCCGCCGCTTCAACGCACTGGTAGGTTTCGTTGGCGTCCGAGGGAGCGAACACCGTCATCCCGGGCAGCACCCGCATCAGCGCGAGGTCTTCAATCGCCTGGTGGCTTCCGCCGTCCTCGCCCAGCGTGATGCCGGCATGGCTGAAGCCGAATTTGACGTTGAATTTCGGATAGCATACGCCGTTGCGGATCTGGTCATAGCTTCTTCCCGCGAACACGGCAAACGTGGAACAGAAGGGAATCAGGCCCATGGTGCTCATGCCGGCCGCGATGTCGACCATGTCGGCTTCGGCAATGCCGCAGTCATAGAACCGGTTCGGAAAAGCCTTTTTAAAGGCGTTGGTCATCGTGGCGTTGGCCAGATCGGCGTCCAGCACAACCACCTTATCGTTGGTTTCGCCGAGTTTCACAAGGGCCTCACCATAGGCAACACGTGTAGCTTTCTTATCCATTTTCTCAGCCCTCCAGTTCTTTCAAAGCCTGTTCGGCCTGTTCCGCGTTCGGGGCCTTGCCGTGCCAGCCGACCTGGCCTTCCATAAAGCTGACGCCCTTGCCCTTCAGCGTGTTCAGCAGGATGTAGCGCGGTTTCCCGGGGCAGGCCGGCGCCCGCAGCGCGTCCAGCACCTGCTGCATGTCGTTCCCGTCCGCAACTTCGATTACGTCATAGCCGAAGGCAACCGCTTTCGCCTTGATATCGCCAAGGCTCATGACTTCGTCGTTGGTGCCGTCAATCTGCATGCCGTTGTGGTCCAGAATAACGGTAAGGTTGTCCAGTTTGTAGTGCGCGGCGGCCATGCTGGCTTCCCAGACCAGGCCTTCCTGGCTTTCCCCGTCGCCGATGACCGTGTATACGTGGCATTTGTTGCCCGTATGTTTGGCGCCCAGCGCCATGCCGACCGCGATGGAGATTCCCTGTCCGAGGGAGCCCGTGGAGGCGTCCACGCCGGGGCACTTCTTGATGTCCGGATGGCCCTGCAGAATGCCGTGCAGCTGGCGGAATCTGTCGAACTCTTCCGGTCCGAAGAAGCCGCGTTCGCACAGCGTCCCGTACAGCGCGGGGGCGGCATGTCCCTTGCTCAGCACAAAGCGATCCCGGTTCGGATCCTTGTCGTTCTTGGGATCCACGCCCTTCATGATTTCAAAGTAAAGCGCCACCAGCGCATCCGTGCAGGAAAGGGATCCGCCCGGATGGCCCGCGCCTGCCTTGGATGTCATGGTAATAATGTCCCGGCGCACCGCCCGGGCTTTGGATTGTAAAGTCTGAAGATCCATTCCATTCCCTCCTGACTGGTTTTGTCCGTACT
>Ga0310690_10006016_pt1 | contig 16153 bp, 26 predicted proteins | sample AusTroGonzalo_MG_2_FD_207661 | JGI IMG/M metagenome (GOLD analysis project Ga0310690, IMG submission 207661) | Bovine rumen microbial communities from tropical cattle in Woodstock, Queensland, Australia - Gonzalo_04 (v2) (version 2) | ecosystem: Host-associated > Mammals > Digestive system >... | reverse complement strand
CATGTGTTCGTACCAGTAACAGTCCAAAGACCAAAATTAGTTGTGTTTAAATAACTTTTTGCGACATTATCAATAACGAAATCTTCGGCATCTAATTCATTCTGCGCCGGAGTTCCCACGCCAAACATAATGATAGAGCCATCATCGTTGGCAGTAATAACTTCACCGCCACCACCAGCAATCATATGCCATCCATTATTAATCCATTTGTAGTAACTATATTCGCCATTAGTATTCAAGATATAATCAACATCTGCTTCACCCTGATTAGGAAGAGTAGAGACAACAACAGTAGAAGAGCCACCAAATTCATCCCACACCTTGCTTCCAGATGCATTTGTAATGTACCACCACTTCTCATATCCAGTAATGTTATTCTGATTATCCGTCTTTGGAATCAGATAAAATGTTCTATCAGCACCCTGTGCAGGAAGAGCATTTACTACTGTTATAGTGTACGGCACATAAGCCGATAATTGATTGTCTGTATATGTCTTAGCTTTTGATAATGCGCCACTGACAGCCTCACCAAGAGTATTGTAAGTAGTGCTATCAACAGTCTTGGCATTATTAACTTCGCTAGTTAACGCTGTTAGATTTGAATTCGTAGTTGTCAGATTAGACTGAACTGCGTTGGCGGCATTATCAGCATAGGTATATACATCAGTTCTGCGATTGCTCTAATCATACACGCTTGGTTGCATTGCATTGTCAGCTTTTTGCAGTGTTGCTTCGAAACTCGAATCAACTTTACTTCTCGCAATAGAACCATCAGCAATAGAATCAGTAATGGTATCTGCCTTTGTTAATATCTCATTAATCTCAGCAGATACCATATCTCTTGTTATACTGCCATTTGGAATATATTGCATTGCGCTATCTGCCTTTTGCAGAGTCGCTTCAAAATCTGCGTCTACTTTTGACCTTGATACAGTTCCATCTTCAAGTACGACAGTATCAAATACTCCGGCTTGACGGTATGCTTCAAGAATATTTGTTATATCATCCAAGATAAGCGCTTCATACTGTTGTTGTGTCATTGAAACACCAGTGACAGCTTGAACAATCATCGCATATGCAGATTGCGTCAACTGAACTTCACTTGCATGATCCATAAGCATATTTTGATTAATATGCAAACTCAAATAATTTGTAGTAGCACGCACATCACCCCCAGAGCCGAATAACACAAGTATACAGTTACCAGGGACAATCTATGGTGGGAGATAGACTGAATTTTCATTGTCTAGTGTTTCCTAATATGGCACGCCATTTTGTATGAACTAGGCAACTACACTCAGCCCCTCCCAGTCGCTGGGCAATCTGAATACAAAACGAATAAATTCCTGACTCCCAGCGACAAGTGTTTTGAGGTTGGTCGCCATCTCAAGCTACTGATTGACGACCTTCACAATTATATTCATACGTTTTTCCTTTCGTTAAAATTAATTATTATAAAGTCGCGACCGTTAATACATGGTCATATATGGAAAACTTTGCAATCTCACCTGGGTATCCCTATGCTCCAAGTCTGGTCATGATGCCAGTGCCGTGCTGTGGCATACCCTATGCATTTGCATCGCCATAGATATTAAATATTATAACTCCCATCGAATTTGGACATGCTAAACCAATATATATATGCCTAGCTGGAGATGTAAAACCGAGGACTGACATTCTTGGTGCTATATAATTATTGTAAGCATATTTCATATAAGCAGTTAAAAATACATTTAATGAATCAGCGGTTGTCGTATTTGTCATACTATAACTGATATATGGAACCCACATTAGACCAGCAAGATAATCAAGACTTCCACCATCTCCAGAGATTATATTCGCGGCAGCTCTTAAATTGCCATCCCAATCCACGGTAAGTGCGTTAGAACGCCCAATCCCAGTATCATCACCATTGCCAATAATAAAAGCATAATTAGTAGTATCTTTAATATTATATTTACCAATAACCGTTTGACAATCGCATGCCGCAATTGTGCGATAGTTCTATGCATGAGAATAATTTCCTGTGGCCTATGATATCCATCCTTCTGCGTGCGATACTTGACCGTTAGCCATTGTCATATAACCTTCAGCGTGCGCTATATAATCTGCTTGAGCGCCCCAACCTTCCGCATGCGAACAATTATCACTTGCAACAGTACCATAACCCTCAGCATGAGAAATTTCACCACTAGCCGAAGTATCATGACCTTCTGCATGTGATTCAGAACCACTTGCAATAGTAAAATATCCTTCCGCATGTGAATCCGCACCACTTGCTGTGGTTTTATCACCCTCTGCATGTGCACTACTGTGAGATGCTGTTGTAAAATGTCCCTCCGCATGTGAATAAACGCCACTTGCAACTGTTTTGCTCCCTACTGCCTAAGAACAATCACCACTTGCCGCTACATCTTTGCCAACAGCAAAACTATACACACCACAAGATTCACTATTATCTCTTCTACCTAACGTATATATCTTAGCTGCTTCGGGAGTAGTATACGTTATTGAAACTATTGAACCTATTGCTAGAGCAGTATCAAAAGTAAACACTGCTGAGGACGAGAAACTGTAATCAGATGTTTCTATATCATCTATTTTTACGGAAATAATAGAATGTACCGAGTAATCCGTCACAAGAACCCTAGTTGCTTCTTCCACTATAAATGTCTATGTTAATTCGGCATATCCTTCATCATTTCTCAAATCAGAAAAATCAACATATGGCGTGGTTTCATCAGCATAAAACAATTTAAAAGAATTACCTTCTACTTGTAAATGAGATTTATCTGGATTCCCAATAATAGCTTTCTTCGCAACCATCGTTCCATCAAAATCCACATACCAAGGGACATCATCAATTTGTGTTAAATTAATTTCATCAAACTACATACCAGTCGCCAGCCAATATGCATAGTCATGATAATATGGCGGATTATTCATTAGCCCCATGCCACAGTTGATACCAGTCTATGCAATAGTATCACCTGAATATTGTTCACCAGTTTCGTCGTCGTAATATTCGGCTCCTCCACCAAGAAGTACATTCGTTCCAATTAATACTCCATCACTCGTGATGGAATAACTTCCAATATGTCCGCTCGTCGCAGTAACTTCACCAGTAAATTCACCATTACTAGCATATATCGTTCCATAAATAAGAGCATTTTTTGCGCGAAGCAATCCGTCAGAAGATATTTTGACATAATTAGTAGAATTAGCCATATCATCAACGTTATCATTTCTATTAGAATATGGCATATTTGTCAACACAAAATCACCCGCCTCTATTTCTGTGAACCATTGAGCGTTTGCGCCCTATCCGACCGTAATAGTTCTAGTTGTTAAACCACCAGATGTTGTCTAAGAAGAAATAGTGATATCCGATGTATGTAAAACATTAGTTGGAATTATTCCGCCTGTGTCAGTTAAGTCAGAAATGTCAGAAGGAATTAATCCATCCGCATCTGTTAAATCTGATACATCAAGACCTGAAATAGTAGAACCACTGCCAAGCGTTAAACTAGTAGCATAAACATCTCCATTAAAATATGCAGTGCTACCGTTATTACCATTATAAACCGCAAAGTTAGGGGTAATAATATCTCCATTGCTAAGATCAAAGAATGACCCATAAGTAGAATAATGACTTTGACCAGTTGGCGCAACGTAATTATTTGACTTAACCAAATCAGTCGTAATCTTTCCACCAGATATTACAGTCCTAGTATTTGTCGGATCTTTAATCACCAAATCAGCACCAACTAATTCAGCAACTCTACTAGTGAGTGTGAAGTTGCTCTAATTTGTTCCGCTCTGTACTACCCAGCCAATTTTATCAGCCGTCTGTTCAACAGCCGTTTTAGCATAAGAAATATCTCCATACATATCCTCTGGTGCGGCAGACCACTCAGTAGCCAAACCACCAATCTCAACCTTTACATAATTAACATTATAAGTTGCGCTAGTATTGGCCTGATATGTGCTTGTTCCATCAAATACCAAATCATATGGTTCTCCGCTTGCGGGAACATGCATTTCAATAGTGTAACGATCATAAGTAGTTCCAATTTCATCAATTATTTGAGCCGTACCAACAATCTGAGCGGAAGAGTTCCTAAGATAAACACCAAGTTTCGTGTTATTAACGGAAGATTTAATGTCAGCAGATATAACTATATCAGCATCTGGCATTTTGCTCTTGCCAGAAGTTGTTAGATCATAAACAATTAAGCTATTCGCTATAGTCTTTTCAGTATCTGAAACAGTGACCAAGTTCCTGCCACCAAATGGCAGATTGTCAACTCGATTATTAACAGCTTCAATGGTTTCTGTATGGCTATCTACGGTATCTTCAACCTAATGAATCCTTGAATCAACACTTTGAATAACAGTTCCGTCTTCTAACGTGACACTTTGTGATGTACTATCAGAAAGGCATGTGGCTATTTTGGATATATCACTTTCCGTCACATTAACTCTCGTTCGAATAGTGTTAACCGTCGATCCATCATATGCATTAATAGCGGAAGATACATCATTTTCCCAGATCTTACTTGTAATAGAATTGTTTGTCTTGTCAACCTTAAATGAAGTATCAGATTCAATAGTATTGCAAGTAGCAACAGAATAAACATCAGTGCCGTCCGTCATTGTATAATGATGTCTTTCCCAGATAAATATACTGGGACTTTGCATATTCTCGGTTTGGTCAAGACTGCCATAACTAATTGCAATCGTAGCATTATTAGCAGGAGCAGTAGTAAACGTGAATACTTTGCCATTCCTGGTATATGCAGTAGTAGCAACATTATTGATTTTTACTTCAGTTACCGAAGATACAGAATGTGTTACCGTAAATGCCTTCGTTTCGCCATCTCCAGTAAAGTTCTGCGTATATGCAGTTTCATAAGAGATTGTCGGCTTAGTTGTACTCCAATTCGGCGCAGGATTTGTCGGTAACTAAGTAGAAGAACTATATGTACAATATTCCATTACATCGCTTGCAATACTTACACCACTCGAAACTTTGAAAACACTAATGGTATCAAATTTCGTGGTATCAGTACCAACAACACGAATCAATATCTGCTGTTTATCTGCCATAAACGTAGACGGTATTGTTATGGTTGTATTATCTTGAGATACATAAGATGTATTCTGAACACCATCAATATACCATTTATCAATTACAAGTCCATTCTTTGCTGTCGCAAAAATCTGAATACTGGCGGGAGATATTGTTCCATCACTAGCCACAGAAAATGTGTTTTGCCCAGTTAATTCGACTGATTCGGCAAGGCCGGACAAATTGTTAAGAGCAGTCTGAAGGTCGCTTACATCTTGTTCAAGATCATCTATATCATCTCCAATATTACCTAGACTTTCTTCAGTTAAAGTCTTAAACGAAGTGTATTGTGTTCCCCATAAATTACCACTGCCATCATATACAGAAGTAATATCAATTCCACCTTGTGCATTAGGTGTTAGAACCTGAAAATCCAACTTATTTTGTGAAACAGATTGATTGGCCAACATTCTATTTACAATTAAATTATCAGGTACAGCATTTTGAGTAATACCTGTACTTGTTATAAGAGTGCTTCCACTCGAATCTCTTATCACAATATGTGGATATTCAAGATTACCAGATTGATCCTCGGTATTATAACCAATCTGAATTCCAACATTACCAGAACTATCTAAGAACTGAAGAGTACTTCCATTAAACAGCACATTTCCACCATTTGGATTATTGGATACAATCCTCATGCCATCTGTCAAAATAAGATCTCCGGCTGCCAAATCACCAGCGGTAATATGACCAGCAACAAGATTGTAAACAAACTCCTGATTTACCATGCTTTCAATAGCATTGCTAGTTTTGGATGTGAGACTTGTAATAAATGCGCTATTCGCCGCTATCTGATTTGTATTAAGAAGATTAATATCCGCAATCTGCGCATATAGATAATTCGTATCAACAGTACCAGCACTAATAAGACCAGAATTCAGTTTCTAAATCAATGCGCTGTCCGCCGTAAGACTATTAAACGCACCCTAATCTGCATTAACAATTCTGGAAATAACAACGTCAGAAGTAATAAGTCCTGCTTTTAAGCTATTGATATTTGCTTCTCCAGCATTAAGAATCCTCGTTGTTATCAAATCAGAAGTAATAACTCCGGCTTGAAGATTCTATATTGACGCATTACTAGCAAGAAGCGTATTGCCTATAATCACATCGCCAGAAAGAGTGTTTGCATAAAGTTCGTTAAACTGTGTTGCATCACCAGATAATTTGGTAACATTAATCTCTTTTGATGATATTGTATTGCCAACAATACTACCTACTGATCCAATAACACCATTAGAAATACCAGTCATAAATGTATTGTTATTTAATAGTTTTAAAATCAATGCGCTATCTATTGATATCTAATTATCTGAACTTCCCGCAGATTTCGAAATACGAGAAATCGCATTCTTCTAAGAGCTATTCGTTTCATTTAAAAGATTCCAATAATCATTTCGTTTTGCTTTATATTGAAGCATACTCGAAAATTGAATTTCAACAGTAGGGTCTATTAGAAAAGGATTAAGCTACATAGTCGCTACACGAAGTTTAACTTGGTAATCGTCTCGCATAGATACACGTATAAAATTACCAACATGAAGATTATCATACCAATCCTTAAACTCAGGAATTAGATATAAGTTATCCTGTGATGTTGACCAGTCCCACTACGGATGCGATTCTACATATAACTATTCTAATGCGTCCTCAAGAAGAGCCTTCTCCTTCTATATAATCTATTCTGGAGTATCATGCTCTAAATACTCAATATTCTCATTCGTATAATCTTTATGAATATAATACCTATCTAAAAGCCTAAGTTCATCCTCTGTGAAATTAAACTGCGGATTTGTAATAGCAACATCTTCTTTAATAGCCAACCCATCTGCAATAATATCATCAAGGTCATCATTGGCTGTTTCAAGTTGTTCTGTCCGCTCATTTAATTCATCCTAACATTCTTCTGCTGCTTGTTTATATTTAAGATAAAGATTATACATTGCTAATTCATGCGGATGCGATACAGAATCTTCTGGCATTATACTATATCCAGCTTGATCTAATAGCTCACACCTTGCCTATAAATCTGCTAACTGAGTGGTCAATTCCTCAGTTCCATATGAATCACCATATTTTTTAAAATCATACTAACAATTATCAAGAAATTCTTTCTAACTAGCATAACTTAAAGCCGCCGCCCGTTCATTATATGTGGGCTGATATGTGACAACAGTTTCTGGTTCTCCAGTATCTTCATCAATAACAGGTTCGCCAGTCTCTGAATCAATTACATCCTCGGTCTATATCTCAGGAACATAATCACCATTTAACTACATTTTCTTAAACATGGCTTTGTCAATGTTACCAAGCCTATAAGTTGTAATAACTTTAACCGTTTCACCAGTCTCTGGATTAACAATAGGTTCTCCAGTATTTGGATCGATGGCATCTTCCGCATATGGAACAACTTTCTAATTATCACTGTCAAAGAAATGAAAGCCACCAGTATTAGACGTATTATTATAACTAAACACAATACAATCCAATGCATCAAGAGGATCGCTAAGAATAATATCCTTAACAGATAAGTAATCAATATAATCCTTTGTTAACTTATACGCTTCCAATTCGTCTTCATCAAGTGCATCAATAGTCGCCTGATAACCATTTAGCAATGCAATATAATTTGCTTTTTCGGCTTTAAGTTCCTCAAGAGTAAGACTGTCCCATTGCTTCTCATCAGTACCATCTAGTGGAACTTTATATGTTAAATCATATATTTCATCACGTTTATTTCTGCCATCAAGTGATGTCTAGATGTAGTCATCCCTAAGATTTTCTCTATAATTTTTCCAAACATTATATTTATCAATTAAAGACTGCGGAAAATGTTCCGTAGTCATAAAATAACTTAAGTCCTCAATCCAGTCTTCACCGAAATTGACTTCGGTAAAATCTAACTCTTCACCACCAGAAACATGAAATACAGTAGTAAGCTGTCTATCAGAACTGCGTTCGATGTTGTTTTGGATATTATTAAAACTCAAAAAGATATTCGTGTCATATCCAATATTGTTAACATTATAAACATTAACTGTACGATTATCTGTGTCAAACAGGAATATACATCTGTAATAAGCCGCAGCTTCCTGCGTTAAGAACGAATAGCTATCTTGAGAATCAATCTCAAAATATCCAACCTTATACTTCAAAGGTATCTTATCATCGTCAAGTTCCGACTCTGAATCATAATATGGGTCTACAAAACCAATTTTCCAGTCATGTTCATTAAGAATTAACCACAATAACGAAAGTTCATGCATCCTCTGGATTTCCATATCAAGAAATTCAGCAGGAGTATAGTATCCCATGTTACCATCATGTTTACTAAGATCCAGTACCATATGCCCTTCGTCGTTAAACGTGATTCTCCACGAAGAAAATATCTGTGTATCACCATGTGGCTCCCAATAAAATGCATTGGGATATTTAGTAAGCCAAAGATTCTCAATGTTTTCAATAGTCTGATTGGAATATGTAAGCGTCTTAAATTCAGCAGTCAACGCTTCAAGATCTTCTGTATCACGATAGAAGAGTACCTGATTGTGAAATAGCTAATATTCTTCATAATCATATATATTGTCAACCGCAAGATATTCCTTTGAATATACTGCGCCAGTATTAATATAAAAATCAACAAGATCATATTGTTGCAATTCAATTTCCAATGACTCGGCATGAACACTTTTAGTCTCCGTATTACCATCACCAGAAATCACGGGTTCTTCATTGATTTTAAACCACCCACGATTCGGCAAATATAATTCATAGTGCTGACCAATTAAGTCATAGAAACTACTCATCTGACCATCAACAATTCTATCTACTGTAAAATCCAATGTATCAGTATTGTTGAGATTAATAGTCAATGAAGCACTATCTTCCTGCACGCCATTTAAAGCACCGATTAATCTTTGTCCTGGTTTTGCGAGATAAACTTGCGTTGTTTCTATCACACCACTGTCATTATCATTTTTATAATATCTATTCTATGTATAAAATTGTTTATTGATATATTTCTTACCATTCCATTTATATGTTAAACGAGTAGTCTCGTCAAAATAGTCGTCAATGAAGTTTGGCTCCGCCCAAGAATTAGCAGCGACAGTATTGCCATCTCTATCTGTATAACTTTGCGAAACCCTAAACCTCCCATCGTTTTCAATTAAATATCCATTTATTATCATATTAATATGCACCTACCTTCCTAGCTTCTCGGTACACGAAATTAACCTCGACATATTCCAAGGTGTTATCACTAGATACTTCTATACTGAACGTGTTAGTGCCATGATATAATCTCGGCCAATATATATAGCCTACGTCAGTAATATCAACATCTTCAAACGTCATTTCGCCGGAAGTGTCAAAGATACGGCTGTATTTTGAATCTATTGTAACTACATTATTTTTGTCTATACTTACTTTTATTGAATTACCATCTATCTGATTTGTTATCTTTACATCGACTTTCGCAGAGGACTACGTTTCATCCACGGCTTCCAAAGTAATAATAGGAAATATCTCTCTATTTCTCTCGGCATGATTAACTGAGAATGAGAGAGTAGTAGTTTCTCCATCTTCACAATTAACAGTCTATGTATATTCGTCAGTCCATGCAAACGGCGAATTCGTTGTAAAGACAGCGGCAATTCCAACTATGCGTCCATTTATATATGTTGGCTATATATCTGTAAACAGACCATAATAGTTGTACTTTAAATATATGTCATTAGAATATAATTCTACATCATCTAAATATGTATCTTCATCTACATCATATATGCGTAGAAGAGTAGGGTAATCGGGCGAAGTCAACCATGTATTAATAAAGTCGATTTCGTCCTCGCTGAAATATAAATCATTCGGATCATGATGACACGGAGTCTTAATCAAATTTACCTCAAATGTAAGTACGTCACCCCATGTCGTTCCCATATGATTAGGGGTTGATCTGAAACGATTAATTGAACCCTTCATTACACTACGACCCATATTTAAAGGAGGCTCATAGCTATTAAAATATCCGAATGTCAACTCCATAGTGTTGAAATCGTTTACAACCAATGAGTCTGAGACTTTGCCATCATATTCGAAATAACGTATACTCATTTGTAACCCCCTTTCATAATTTAAAAAGAGAGGAGAGCATTAAGCCCTCCTCAATATTGTGAAAATTACTTATACCCAAGCTTACGACCCTCGCGGACGTACTCTTTGGTAACTATGTTTGTAATATTTTTCTGGAAATTTCTATTTCCAGTAAGTGCTTTGCCAAGCTCTTCAAGCCTATCCATAACATCAGCATCTACATTTCCATCAATATGGAAGATAGATTCGACATTAAGTGTAACAGACTGACTCGACTGATTTTGTACCACACTCGGAGTTTGAAGATCACTGAACATCTGGAGCGGATTAATCTTTGCCCATTTAATCAAGTTTTCACTTTCAACTTTCGGGATTACTTGTGTTCCAGCTGGAAGCTGTCTTAAGATAGCACCATCAGAGCGGCGAATAATCTCACCTTGGTGAGTCCAGTTAAGTTCATTGGTCTTTGTGCCAAGAGTACCAGAAGCGTAACCGTTATCTTCAAGTTTTTTAAGAATCTTTTTCTTATCAGCCGCTGTAATTGTTTTAGTGGTCTTAGCAGCAATATCCTTAAAACCAAGAACTCCCGCAAGTTTTAATTGATTCTTTTCGCTCAAGAACTTTTTGTCTTTTTTATATACGTGTTGCACAAGTTCTGAATATGAACTCATTTTATTTTTCTATTCTGTTGTCGGTTTTGGAAGGCCAGAAATAAAATCAGCTATTGCAAGCTTTGTCGCTCCCAATGACGAAACATTAGTCTTTTTACTATCAGAAGTTGCTGCTTTTGTAGTGCTACCAGCAGTAACATTGGATACTAAAGATAATAAACCATTTGTACTTCCAGTAGATTTACTTCCGCTATTTTCAGTAGAATTACTGTTACCACTACCATTATTGGTATTATTAGTAGTATTATTAGTCGGCGGATTTTTAAGAGTTTCTTTCTGTGCATCAACAATATTCTGAGCAACTTTTACGGGATCTTCAACCGTTTTGCCCTCAGAAGATTTATTGGTAACAATTTCGCCAACTTTTATATCTTTGGCTACATCATCTACAAATGCCTTCCAGTTAGTATTCATCTCTTTAATCTTACTATTTACCAATTCAAGAGATGTCTAAAAAGATTTAGAAGAAGTATCAATGTCTGTCTCCGTATCTCCTAGATTTTCAACAAAATCATCCCAGTTAGAAGTCGGAACAGCAGTGCCATCTGCAACCATTTTAGCAAAAAGTTCAAAGTTTTCCGTTGCAAATTCTTGACCCACGGCAGTTTTGAATATTTCCCAATTTTCTTTTGGTTTAGTTGTCCCACTATCCACAATAGCCAAGAATTGCTATAAGGTAGAATTTGGATCTATGGTTTCTCCTGCATACTATTGTACAGCAGCAAAGAACTGTTCCCAGAGAAGTTGTGTAGTATTAGCTCTTACACCCATTTCATCCAAAAATGCATTAACTTCTCCGCCTTTTTGAAGCGTTAACTCAGTCTATTCAGATACAACAGTGCCAGTTTCAGCAATCTTTTGCTTAATACCATTATATGCGTCATTATAAACCGCAGACACATGACCAAGCATTTCATCAACAATCTGTTCTTGCAGAGTAGAGCTTGATGCTACCATTGCAAGAGTATCGCTTAAGCTATCTTGTGCAGCTTTTGAAAGCTTGCTATAACCATCTGATTGTACATCGTAACGATGTTGTGCAACTTGGTCATCGAGATCTTTCTGCTTCTCGGCTATCTGTTCGTTAATACGTGCGAGACGAGCTTGCGAAGCAGCATTGGTTACTCCTTGTAAAGCCTATGCTTGCGCTTTGAGTCTAGTAAGTTCACCCTTATTAGATCTAAGTTGTTTGTCGTAATCGTAATCATTTATCTTTACATGGTTCGCTACGCCATGCCGTGATTTACACGCTCATGCTTTCACATGAGATGAGACTATATCTTATATATTATTTAAAAACATTGTTATTATACTATATATATTGTTAGATTCCCAATACGGTATTCTCAATAAGTTAATATTATTTTGTTTACAATAATTATTTTTAATTTCGTCATGTTTCTGTAATAACTCAAATTTTTCCTAACCACCAAAATATTTAATTGGCTCAAAATGCTACATACCATCAAACTCAATAATTGCATTATAATCTGGAAGAAAGAAATCAAACGGTAATGTTCTTTTGTCTCTACAATCATCAAATCTATACTCTCTAATATTATTAATATTTAATTCTTCTAAAAACTGTTTAATTGAAACTTCGCCTAGACTATGCATAGACCAATTACAATCATGGCATCTTGTAAATCCTCTTTTTACATAATTACGTGGCGTTGTCTCAAACGGATTGCCACATGATGTACAACGAAACAATAATTTTGTACCCATGTCTTTATATTCTTTTGGATTTAACAACATACATTCATCATTAATTGTTGCCATCTTAATTAATTCTTCTATTGTTATGCGGTTTAATTCGCCAAATACACGACATCCACATTCTGCACACCTACCATTACCACTATTAATCGAAGATAGAGACGTAGTAAATACTCTATTGCAACTACCACAAATAACCTTAAGATTTTTAGTCGAAGAATTTAAATATTCATTGGAGTTTAATAATATGTTTCCATTTTTACTTTCAACAATATTTTTTACACATTCTGAAGATAATTTTTGTTTTTCTGCCATTGCTTCTTTCCCGCATTGATAACACCAACCGCCACTACTAGAAATTGTATTCATTAATGTTTGTGTTTTACCATGCTTTGGACAAATATATTCAACGTAAGAGTCAACACCACCAAAATCCTCTAAGGTCGTAATCGGTATACAATCTTTTTCTTTGCACATATCAACAAAAACATTATACAATCTTTCGTGTGATTTCTGATTTCTACCGTCCATTCCCCAAGAAAATGAACATGGTTTACATCTATACAAACCATTCTTACGAATTATGTTATTGTAATTTCTAAACGGCGTTGATTGTATATTCGTACACTCGGCACAATCACATGTAGCGGTTATATGTATAGAAGAATCATCAGGCAAATCATTAACTGTTATAATTAATGGGGTGCCAATTCCAGTATAACTATATCCTTTATCTTCATAATATTTTTTATTTCTAGTTGTCCATTTAATTGTTATCTATTCATTTACATCATACATTTATTTATAATTCACCTCATATGTTTTCAATAATATATTTCACCTTTTCAAACCGCCAAACGCTTGCGGTTTTACTTCCCAACAACGGGAATAGTCGTTGATCTTTTCTCTATTCGAGACTTAGATGCTGATTGTCCAATATATATAATTTTTAAACCCTCACGATTAAGCATATTTCATCTTTGCGTTGTGGTTTATATATCTCTAAGGATTTCCCAGCAGTTAAATGAATAAGCGCAATACAATTACGCTTTCTTTGCAGACAGTGCGTCTTGCCGTTTATCTATTAATTCGGTAAGCGCATTAGTCTCATTTGTGATCTATGTCTTATATAGTTCAATAATACTATCCCTATATCCTTCATTTGCTTCAACAAGACTCTGGATAGTATCAACCATTTCTTCTGATTTTTCTATATATTCTTCTAGGCTTATATTATGATTCTTATACTCGGCATCAAGCTTCTCTAATGCTTTTCTATAATTAGCAATAGATTTTCTGGTTTGCTCCATTTGTCCGCCAATTAAGGCAATATACGCGATTCCTTCTTCAGTCAGATTCCAGCCGCGATTATAATTATCAAAGAAATTATCTTCATTCATCAATTCTTTTAGATGATCAAACTCAGATATGGTTCTACTGATTTGTTTCTGCATATCTTCGAATGGTTTCCAACGAAGCTCTACTATAGAATCTTTTAATTGTTCGTTGCCAACATACAAATCAATAATAGCCTATTCATCAGAACGAATACTTGCTTCAAGTTCACGATATGCTTCGGAATCATATTCGTAGCTCATACCAGCTAATTTCTTACGATCAGCAGCAATGCGCTCCTAAAGCTTAAGTATAGTATCATTCGCATAAAGAATTTGGTCGTAATAATCCTGCTCAATAATTGCACTATTTTTATCGCCATACATCGTTCCTCTTGCTTGTTTAATATTAACCACATTAGCAAGAGCAGAACCAAGTTCTTTTAATCTGTCAACAGCATATCCAATTACAGTAATATCAAGATCATACAACGCACTTGTAAGTTCTTTAACATTTGTCTAAGACTCATACAAAGCCGTATTCATTTCTTGAAGAGTTTCTTCGGCTTGAATAGCCTATACAGAATTTTCACCAAATATCTTTTTAGCATTTTCTAATTCACTACTATACTCTTTGATTTCCTGAATTAAATTATCCTATATCTTCCTTTCTTGTTCACGCTACTTCTGGTATTCACTCTTTACATTAGATGAATTTGTTTTCTCCCCACTCGCAGTATATAAGCTGAGTTTTGCCTTAGACGTACCAGATACGGAATTAGCAAGACTAATTATTGTCTCAAATTCTTCTGTAATATTATCAAGCTTCGTTTGTTGTAATTCTTTATACTGTGATACAAGGTCTTGAGTAGAAGTAATAAGCTCCTAACTCTTTCCGTACCAGTCTTCATAGTTAGATATGAATTCTCTTATATCCGCATTATAAGCTTTTATATTGATAGTACCATTCTTAATCTTCTTAATGATGTCTTGCATGTATTCCTGTTGTTCTTCTTTGGTGTCTCCCTTTTTTTTCTTAAATATGCCAGCATTAAGATATTTCTTCGCAATTTTATCTGCTTCGTTTTGGTATTCAACAGCGCCATATGCGGTGTCGCCAAGAAGAGTATTCTTTTTAGCACCTTTGCGAACCTTAAGTTTGCCATTTTTATCGGTATATAATATACCCTATTCGTTTGCTATCTTAAATGTCTTATCGTTGGCAATGGTTTCCATTGCTTTATTAATGTTGGCATTTTTGCTTTGATATCCTACAGCATTTTCCGCAGCTTTTGTAAAGCGGTCAACTGCTGTGGTTAACTTATCTATACGGTTATCAACCCAGTCTACAAGATTGCCAAGCCACTTCTTAAGATCATCGAGTTTGGAAGATGCCTTTTCTATTTTACCAGAATTATCTTTAATTTTGTCAGCAGCTTTATCAACGCTATTTTTAGTTCCACTAATTATTTTCTTTGTATCGTCTGTAGCATGTTGCGTATCAAAACCAGATCTTGTCGCAGAATATGCTGGCATACCATTCGTAACGCTTCCTCCGGCATATGATGGAATTAACTTACCATTTCTAGCTGTCCTTCCAGTGCGGATAAGATCCTCTGTCTACTCAGCATTAAAAATAATGTCTCCACGTTTAAGTTTCTCGACATGTGGGCCACCAGGTATAGTAAACCATCGCCCATCACGAACAATACTTTCTTGACCAATCTCATTTACAAGAGCATCCTCATTTTGTGGCAATCTCCAATCTCTATTAGAACCACTAGCCCAAGCACCCATACTATAGCGATAGTCATTCCACATACCCAAAACAGTGCCAGCTGCGTGCGCCGTACCAGATGCTTGCGTCTCTCTTTTTATAGTAGTGACTGTAATAGTTTTGCTTTGTAACCCAAGAATAGTACGAGCCAATGCTGACAGACTGACATTCGCCTACTCATAATTACCAGAAACATTAACTGTAGGAGTTGGATTCTAATTACTTATACCATTTAATTGACTAGAAACCTATGCAAGTTTCATTGTTGCATTTGCAGTATCTGCACCAACATGCGGATCTTCGACATTGTTAAGTCCTTCCATCTATTCTTTAAGAGTAGTAATAGCAGTAGTAGCATCGTCTGTATCAACATTCACAGTCTTGTCGGTACTAGTCAATGCATCAATAGTAGATTGATCTA
>Ga0310690_10006015_pt1 | contig 16155 bp, 19 predicted proteins | sample AusTroGonzalo_MG_2_FD_207661 | JGI IMG/M metagenome (GOLD analysis project Ga0310690, IMG submission 207661) | Bovine rumen microbial communities from tropical cattle in Woodstock, Queensland, Australia - Gonzalo_04 (v2) (version 2) | ecosystem: Host-associated > Mammals > Digestive system >... | reverse complement strand
GGTTCCTCGTGCGAGGAACCCGGTGAGTTGTGTCTTATTCGTCTTCATACTTTTTCATTAACAATACACAGATATATTACTAGTACGAAAGCTTGACGATTTGCCCCAGGATGGTTGGCCGATTCTGGGTGGGTTGCACGACTATCTGTAAGTGCAGAAACCGGAAACCAATTGCCTCTCTCCGAGTGGTGATTGGACCGGTGGAGCTTACGGCGTAACTTCATAAAGCTCAATGGATGAGGGAACAAGTAGCGGCAAGCGAAACACTCTCTACGGATATGGCAGATAAGCTGTGGTTGACAGGCGCAAGTGAGGGGAGAAGGGCATCTCCTTGCCTCACGGCTCTCTCAGATTGGTAATGAGAGGGGAACGGTTGTATCCGTACAAATCATCGATGAAGTCAAAACTACGTGCAAATTAATAAGCGGCATTCCTGATGCAACACAGTGATCATATGCATATGACTCTGTGGGTGGATGGAGTTCTGTGTGAGAATGTACTAAAACTCTGATCGCTGATGATCGAGAAGACGGCGTACCAATAGCTGTCGGACAGGGACTCAGTGTCACACAGGATAAACTGCATCATTCATCACTTTCCGGACTTCATGGGCGTGATCCGGTTTCGACGGGTAGATGTAACAGCACATGCATGCAGGAGATGTATCCTACTCCTTAACGACGGATGCAAATATCAAGTGCCAACGATGATGTTGAGTACAAGGTGGCTGCCTAAGTCAGCCCGGCTATAAGCCGAGACCTTCGTTCGCTCTCCAAGAGGCTACAGGTAGGGGAAGCGGGCGTAATCACCAGAGCCATGCATATCGGGCTAGAGCCGGTTGAGCTTGTATGGTTGTCAGTAATGTCAACCATTCTCTAGCAAACCTTGTGGTCCGGCCGTCCCATCTCGGCCACATTGTACAGGGGACAAAAAGCATGTATAGATTGTGTCACGTGCACTATTCGGACGGGAGGTTCGATTCCTCCCCACGTCCACCAATTTACAGGCGCAGAGCGCTAAGTAAAATCTGACCTCTGTTCTCAGTCAGACTCCCGTTCTGTTCGCCGGGGGACAGCACCGTGAGTGTTAGAGAACTTCAGACAATTTACATCGTGACAATACTCCCGATGCGGTTCGACTCCGTTACTGATGCGGATCTAGGGAGTATAGTTCTTGTTGGAGAGTCCGAATCTCTCACTGGATAACGCGTGCCGGTAACTCACGGTGGGCAGCAAGGACGCGTCACGATGTTCCTCTTCAAAACCAAACATTGCGGGATGGAGCAGTCTGGTAGCTCGTCGGGCCCATAACCCGGAGGTCAATGGTTCAAATCCATTTCCCGCATCCAACTTCCCACCTATCGTTCAATTGTAGCGAAGACACATGATGTTGACGAACTACAAAGTCTAGGGACATAAGTTATATTAGTATGCGCATTGCTTTTATGGTTAATGCCTAGACTAGGACACCAGATAATTCCTGAATTTCCGGAGTGAACTCGGAAGAAGTTCAACTGGTCAGCTGGCGATGTGGGTGAGAGTCCCACTAGGTGCATTCTTCAAACGAAAGATCAAACAAATGAACAAAGTTAAACTAGGATTCAAGAAGCTCGATCCCGAAGCGCAGCTTCCCAAATACGCACACGAAGGTGATGCTGGCATGGATGTGTTCGCTTTGAACGATGTCAGTCTTACCAATGGCGTTCCTACGCTTATCAAGACTGGTCTTGCAGCAGAGATTCCTGATGGATACGAACTTCAGGTTCGTTCGCGATCTGGTCTTGCTCTAAAAGGAGTGAGTGTCGAGAATGCACCTGGTACCATTGATTCCAAATATCGTGGTGAAATAGGAGTAATCCTTACATTTAGGAACGACACGTTGCATGCTACTGTCGATGGAACTCCTCCAGAGAGGCAGTTGTGGTACAACATCAAACGCGGCGACAAGATCGCTCAACTAGTTCTGGCTCCAGTTACCTTCGCAGAACCTTATGAGGTTCAGGAACTGTCAGAGACAGAACGTGGTGCCAATGGATTCGGTTCCACTGGAAAATGATTTCGATTTGTGGCTCCGTGGTGAGGGCAACCTCGTAGTTTCTGCTTAGGTCGATGATCCGAACTGTTGCGTATCTGGAGTCTAGTAGACTCATGTTAAGGATATTAAATCACAGATTGGTAGACTGGAGCAAGAGCAAACGGAGCGCCATTTTAGATCGGTGTGAATAAGGGGTACAATTCTCATGCTCGCCCCCCCTTCACACCGATCTTTCTTTTTATCATAACACAAGGAGAAGTGACAATGAAGAAACTACTGATACTCGCTGCTCTGACAGCAGCGTTCACATTCGTTGGTTGCAAGACCGACAAGCCCACCAAGTTCCCTGATCCTGTACCGAACTCTGAGTTCTACACCGACGTCACGTACGTCGGTTATGCCGAAGGATCTGGTACGATCATCTCTGGAGTCGACTTCCCGGTTCCATCTGGTACGAAGTTGAAACTCTGGCACATGGTCAAGGCTGACGGTACTGCCTACATCGGGACGAAGATCGAGGAGAAGATCCTGTGGTTCATCCCGTTGGATTACGGCCAACATGTATGGCGTGTTCGTCCTGGTGAATGGGGCAATCCTGGTTCCCAGCTTGGCAAAGCCTGGGACTGGGCCAACGCACTTGACAAGAACTGGGGTTACCGAGTCAACATGAACAAGGTAGACCGTGGTGCCGCATTCAGACGAGTCACTGATGGTTACGTTGAAGGATTTAGCACTGAGTACAGCTGCTGGGTTCCTCGGTAATTCATCCACAACAGCTTCTCAAGGGACGGAGTATCATTTTCGTGACGTCACGAAGATGGTAGAAGCCTGATCGAGCTACATTGATCAGAAACTACCTCTACGTAGTCCTTGGGCGCCGGAAGCGTTATCCACCTGACTCCCCAACATGGGGCCGGTGACTTGGTTAGGCTAGGGCTCTGCCCTGCTAGGTCATTGACTGTAGTACAAATCGGAGTACGTGAGCTACTTGAATCGATCGTGCCTCTTGGAGAAGAGGATAGAGTAGCTTGAGATCTTGAGAGGGTAACCGGCCCAGGCAGTCTTTAATTTATCACACAACAAGGAGAACCCCATCATGGGGTACGAATCGGACTACAGAAACAACACAGCTATGATGACCGTGCTTGTAGTGCTCGGCGTCATAGTAGCACTTATTTTGCTTCTCTTCGGAGTTCCTATGTGGAACGTCTGGAGGGCAGAACTGCAAGGCAAAGCAGAATTCGTTCGTGCTGAACAGAACAGGAAGATCAAGATACAAGAGGCACAAGCTAATCTGGAAGCAGAGAAGCTCAACGCTGAAGCCGAGGTAGAACGCGCCAAGGGCGCTGCTCGCGCTATCGAGATCGAGAATGGTAAACTGACAGATACCTACATCAAGTATTTGGCAGTGCGTACGTTCAATACGGACAATGCCAAATTCATCTACGTACCAACAGAGTGCGGGATCATACCTCTTATGGAAGCAGGTAGAGCAACACAACAGAACAAGTAAAGGAAACTACCCATGGCAAGCTACACAAGGAAAGAAGTCGCAGACAAAGTCAATGAGATTGTGCACGAGCAACTCGGCGTCAATATGGAGCAGATCGTTGATTCTGCTAACTACGTTGACGATCTCGGTGCCGACAGTCTAGACTGCATCGAGCTCGTGATGGCATTCGAGGAGGAGTTCGGAAGAGCGATCCCCGAAGAGGATGCTGAAAAGATCGACACTGTCGGCAAGACCATCGATTACCTATGTGAGGTTCTCGGTGTGGATGACAAATCATGCGAAACCAGCAAAGATCTCGAAGAAAAGTAATCGTAACAGACAGGTCATCACCTCTGTTCGATAACGATCACTACGAAAGGTCTTGCAAGTATAAGATAAAGTTCGAAACACTACCACAAGCATCTGAAGCAGCAGAGCATGCTAGCGACAGAAGCGGTACTAGGATAGAGTTCTACCATTGTCCGTACTGCAAGAACTATCATCTGACGTCTAGTCTTTGGTGAATAATGCTAAACCTGCTAGGACCTATTCAGTTAGGTCCTAGCAGGCAGCAGTTATTTTGTCGATCGTAAGATGTCAGGTATATATTACCCCTGTGCACATTGAGCTTACGGTAAGCTTAATGAATGTTCCAATACATCAACAACTAAGCCTGAAAGGAGGCAACAACAATGAGTGGAGCATCACACGTGGCCATCGCAGGAGCGGCGGAGAACAACGGTCAGGAGCGGATCAACCCGGCGACGGGCGAACCGATAGGTACGGCTGACAAGCCCGACACCCCGGCTCAGCCTGCCAGCGAAGAGCAGCCGAAAGATGACGTTGGCAATCCGAAGAAGGTTCCGCAGAACGCTCACGCGGATGGTGAAGAGGTGGAGACTGAGGGGACCTTCTTGGGTCTCAATGGTCACGACTGGATGGTCGGCGGTATCGGCGCGGCAGCTGGTGCTGCCATCGTCGGTGGCATCTGGGCTCTGTGCTCGGGTGACTAATCAGGAACCACACACTTCTTCCTGTGGTCGAGGGAAGGGCATCAGCTAACAGCTGGTGTCCTTTCTTTTTGTTATTCGTGATCCTTCAGATATTAATTACCTCAGTGTTCACAGCAATCTAAACAACAAACAACAGAAAGGAAGGTTAGCTATGAGCTTTGATGAAGAATTCGCCGCATATCTCAATCGTGCAAAGAACCCTTTCAAGGAAACTTGCAAGTTCGTACCAATCAAAACGATTCCCCAACAAGATGATCGTTCTCTTAGAGAAATCTGTCGGGATGCGGCAGCGTGTCACGACCCACATGAGTGGTTTTGAAAGACTGGGACCCGCGAGGGTCCCTTTCTTTTTTTGTTAAAATAAGCCAGAGCCCGCTGGGTAGGACTTACATCCTCCCAGCGAGACTCTAGAACTTATCAGACGTTAGTCTTCCTGTGCAGGCACGACAGGTGTCTTGACTGTCATGTCCTTGCATTCGCACACACCAACGAGGTGTTCGACCACGAACCCGCTAACCATACGGGCAATAACATCCATCTCGGCAACTCTGAAGTCGAGATCCTTGACCTCTTCCCCACCAGCTGCGTTGACAGTTGCAAGGTACTTCGCGCCGAGTTCGTTAGCGAGCTTCTCTACGAAGGTATCGCGGAACTCAGCATTGATGATGAGTGTCATGCACGCATCAACGAATCCGATGTCATATTGCAAGATGCTATTGGCTACAGGCGTCAGAGCCGCATCACTCAACCGAGTGAACATGATGACGTTGTCGACCTTGTTGGTCCCTTCGCCAGCCGTCCTCTCGATCAAGTGGTTCAGATACTGAGTTGCCACTTGTTTGAAGGCAAACACGTGCGCCTTAGTCGTAACGACTGCAATGCGATTTGCAATGTTGGTCATGCTCTCGGTTACAACCTTCTCGTTGTGAGCAGCAGACTCAATGATCACCTTGCTGGGTACGCCCCTAACCGGGATCTTGCTAACATCGTCATTGTACATGAAGCGGATGTAGTGCGCGATCATCTGTTGCGTACCACCAGCTTCCTCATAAGCAGATTTCTCATCGGAGTTGATCAATCCACCCTGCAGGAGGATAGACTGACGCATCACTGTGTTGCGTTCCATCAACTCGAAGTAGGCGAAGTGAACACACAACACCTTGAGGGATGTTGCGTTGGACACTATCACGTCCTTGGAGGTTTCCGGAACTGCCACAGTGCCAGAAGCTATCGCATCGGCTATGGGGTAGAACTTCTGGATGTAACCATCGAACTCCTGAACGGTCTTGAAGATCAACGCAGGATCGAGATGAGCGATGCCTTCCAACTGGCTGTAGATGCTGTTGATCAGCTTAACACCGAGAAGAACATCAACAACTTCCTTGATCGTCTCGACACTCATGTCAGGAAGAACTTCACTGATAGAGTTGACGAACTCATCAAGAGTTGTGGAGTCCATCTCAGCAACAGCCTTGATAGGATGCTCCTTGCGGATGTAAAGGATAGAGTTGGTGAGGTTCTTGTAATCGAACGCATCCGACACGCTCTCTTCGCTAGCGGCGAACTTTGAGTTCACCGTGTTGGCGATGATAGCCGGAGATCCGATCATCAGAGGACCTTCCCACTTCCACTCAGGATAATCCGTGGAGAGAGTCGTGAGCTTGAGATGCTTCGACACAAACGGGTCACCTGCCAGATAATCCTGGGCAACCTTCTCCATATCAGCAGCGAGCTGCTTGGCGTTCTCCTTGATATCCTTGACGGACTTGATTGAAGTAGCTAGCTTCTCCTTGAAGCATGCGACAACAGCATTGAGCTTGTCAGCGATCTCCTTGTTCTCTGGTTTGCAGAGAGAAGCGCAGATCTCATCGATGTAGCGCTGAGTCACCTGACTGTTGGTTTCGTCTGCACCACGATTGTCAACCGTGATGAGCTTGCTGAGTGCCATGGACAGATCAGTGGAGTCACACAGACAGACTGGGGGAAGCCCATTCTGATCTGCGATGTTCGCCATGTAAGTCCTGAAGTTAACTAGATTAGCCATGGTTACTTGTCCTCCATTCCCGCTTTGGCGGTGGCAGACTTCTCCACCATGCTCTTGACCGAGTCTACAACCGCATCGAATGCAACCTTGTCGTAAGAGCAGGACTCTTCCGAATGTTCATCGACCGGTCTAAGTTCATCGATGACACCGCGCGTTATTGAGTACAACGCCAGCATCGCCAGAACTTGACGCTTAGTTATTGGCATAACCGTCTCCTGAATATGAATTTTACTTATGAAGAAACACAGATGTGAATCATACAATTGCGGCAAAATCTCTGTACAATTAAACAAATGGCATTGGTATTATGACTCAAAAACAAAGGAGTAAAAACAATGTACGAAGTAGAAGGCAAAAACATCCTCATCGTAGGATTCACTGGGAAAGCCAAGTCTGGTAAGTCAACTGCGGCTAATACACTTGGATCGTGGTTTACTAACAACTACGGAATACCAACGAACGTCAAAGCGTTTGCAGACCCTATCCGTATGATCGGGCAGATCTTCGGGTTCTCCGATGAACAGATGAACCTTCAAGAATACAAGGAGAAGGTTGATGAGCGCTGGGGAATCTCTCCTAGGAAGTTCATGCAGCTTGTTGGATCCGAGATGTTCAGAACACATATTGGTCAGGACGTCTGGATCAAGCTCATGTTCGACATCGGTATCCCCAGGTGGGTCAACTGGGTCAAGAACAACAGCAGATATGCTCTTGACAAGGAGTGTGCTGCAAAGCCGATCTATGCTTGCATGATTGGTGATGTGAGATTCAAGAACGAAGCCGATGCTATCCATGAGAGAGGTGGATTGATCATCAGGATTAATCGTCCTGATGTGGACGACATCAGCAACGGTGTTCAAAACCACGCATCTGAAAAAGAGTTCGATCTCATACAGCCGGATATCGCCATCGACAATACCTTCTCCAGTGTTTGGGAGTACAGAGATGCTGTGGTTGCGCAGGTTAAAGAGCTGATCATGCAAAATCCTCAGTGGTCCAAGCAATTGAATTATCAGTCTGTTTTGTCGCAGTAATTCCACGACGAAATCAAATAAAGACAGAAATAACTTAGGTTGATGTAGGGTTGCCCAGAAGGCACCCTACATCAACTCTAGTTGTTCTTTTACCAGGCTGCAAGGAAACCAGTCTTGCTGTCAAGACCAGTCAGAACCTTCACCATGGCATAGCAAGTTTCTTTAACTTCAAGGTTGTACACCTTGATGGCAGACTGAACGAGTTTGGCAACGTTAGGATCTGGTTGCTTACCGGAAGGTTTAACCTTCTCGAGTTGCATAGCCTGTCCACAGACACGCGATACCTCTTTACACAGTTCCACAAAATCCTCAGTGGACTCGTAACCTTTCTTCTCCATAGCAGAAGGAAGTTCGGAGACTTCTGTCTGCATCTGACGAGATATGCCACGACCAGTCAACGCGTTCACAACACCGTACAAACCTGCGGTGAACAGAGTTGCGAGTGCATCTACTATAAGAACGGATGAGAGAGAAGAAGGTTCCCAAGTGTACTGTTCTTTCACCTTGTTGTACTGTACCTTGATGCCACAACCATCGAGAGCTTTGATGTAGTTCTCTCTCTTAGCTTTGGACATGTCACCAAGATCTCTCCGTATAACTTCACCGAGATTGTAGATGCAGTGAAGAAGCTGGATCTGATCCTGTTTAGGAAGGATCTTGATAGCAGTGATGGAGTTGTGACCGTCGTGATTTTCATACTGCCTGGGGTTAGCAGCGAACAAATCGCATTTCTTCTTGATGAGATCTACACGAGCTTTCATCTTGTGGATGATAGCCACAATAGGACCGTTCCTGAAGAACGATTCCCAGAAACCCTCTTCAGAAGGTTCCAGATTTTCACACGAATAAGTTACCATTGTAAGTTTCCTTGAACTTTGAATTGAATCATACGATTGTATGACCGCGAGAATTTTCAATCGCATCAACAAGGAAACATCAACATGGTTAACTATGCACTGCCTAAAGCCCGAGTTGACTTCGGGCTTGAGAGTCTGGTTGAGAAACGCAAGGAACCAGTCTTTGCGGCTATCAAGGACATACACGAGTCACTGCTGAAGCAGGACAAAGATCTGAGCAAGAAGTATGAAGTCTTCCTGGCTGAGTACAGCTGCTCCAAGATTCTGTACGCCATCTACGTACAGAAGGGTCTCCTGATCAAGGATATGGAGTTCTCCGAGGATCTGGCTCTCACGAATGAGCAGTACTTCGCACTGAAGCAGTTCTACTACGACTGTCATGCTACATATCCAATGGGAGTGTTCAATGTTCTCTGCGTTACTGTTGAGTGGAAAGACAACAAGTTCGATGTCAATTGCAAGTTCTACTACGACAAGGGCATTGACTCTGAAGCCAACAGCTCTGTTGGGTTGACGCCTGATCCGAAGAAGCTTCGTGATCACGGACTCAATCCCAAGGCATCTGATTTTAAGCAAGTTAAACTTGCTTAGGGTAACAACACTCTAACCATCTGGAGTTCTATGAGTTCTCCAGATGGTTAGATCAATTTATTACAGAAAGGCTAAAGAAAATGGGTACTTACATTATCAATCGAGCAGCGAACATCGCAGAAGGACTCGGGGGGGGGTTGCTACTGTAATCGCATGTAGCAAGAAATCTGATTTAGATCGTTTTGAGATAGAACAAACTGATCCTAACACCGGCAGCAAGTTTCACTACGGGTTTTGGTTCAGGTTGTGGTCCGATGGATGGTTGGAGCAAGGAGTAAGAGTCAAGGACTATTGGGGGTATACAGCTTATGAATATGGCAGGTTGTATCTACCATTGCCGTACGCTAACACGAACTATGACGTACAAGTAACAGGAGATTATACAAATGCTACTGCGGATGCATCGGCCGTCGGAGGATACCAGCCGGTAGTAAGATACAAGACGTATTATAATCTTGTACCTACGCTTGGAGGAGATGCGGGACAAGATACATCCGTAGATTTAGCTATATCTTGTAAGGGCTTTGCAAAACAAGAAACAATCCCAAATATTTTGTCAGGAAAAGTCTGGACAGCGACAGCACAGTCACTCACGATTCTCGAACCTGTCTGGATCAACGACCCCAATGCTTAACACAACTCATCTACGTAGGGAGCCATTACGGTTCCCTACGTAGGTTGGTTATTTGTCATTCATCCTTGCTGGGTTATATATTACCATCATGCTAACTTAGAGTGGTTCTAAGAGAGCACCAAATCCTAAAACAACAGAAAGGAACAAAGCAATGGATACAACAATGATCAAGTTCGCTCAGCAGTTCGTGGAAGCCGTCGAGAAGATGGCCAACACCACCGAGAAGATCGGCAACCTGACCGACAAGTTGTCGACCAAGTTCGACGAGGAGATGGCGAAGTGCGAGAAGCGTCGCGGCAAGTACTTCGCCAAGTCGGGTGACCAGTTCAAGTTGGCGACCGACGTCACGATACCTGTGAGGGAGAAGGACCTCGATCCGGACAAGCGTGCCGAGGACAAGGTGATCAATGCCGGGGCGATCGTCACAGTCAACGTCATTGTTCACCATGACGATCTGATGTGCCAGCTCGTCTACAAGAAGCCGTTCATAACGGTCTCCGGCTACAGGCTCAATGAGATGCTCGAGGCCGGTATCCTCGAGGAGGTCTAACCCTCAAGAAGACTGGTGGCCAGCAGATCCCGTAAGGGTCTGCTGGTTGCCTTTCTTTTTTGACTTTTTCCCGCTATTTTCTACGGAGATTACAACTATGGTCCTTTTTAAAGACGACATAGCGAGGACGGGTGCTTACATCGATACTTGTACCAAGAACACATCCTTCCTGAGGATGGCCATCCTTCTTAACAAGTATGGTGTGAGGAACAACACCTTCATGCTTGCACTGCATGACAGAGATCTCTTAGGTGTAGACCCTCATAACCTAACAGATCCTTCTGTAGAACTCGTTGACAGAATTGCTTACGAAGCCAAGACTAACTACTGGTACTACTTGAGAGAGTTGGTACGAGTACCTAGTGCTGGTACGGACGGTATTCCTTTTATCTTGAACCGAGCTAATTGTGCACAGGCTTGGTTGTTCCTCAACAGTATCGATAGTTTCACAACTCAGCCTCGACAGACTGGTAAAACTATCGGTATGTGTACTGCATGTGGCTGGTACACTCACTTAGCCGGTAGAAAACTCGGATGGGGTATGTTCTGCCAGAACTCAGATCTTCAAATCGATAACGTCAAGCGTGTCAAGGAGATCAGAGATGCTCTTCCAAAGTACTTGATCCACAAGTCAGTAGAAGACTCCAACAACAAGGAAGGGCTGACGTATGCTGCACTTGACACCAAGCTGCAGACGTTCATAGCACAGAAAGATAGGCAAGCTGCTGACAGACAGGGGCGTGGTGCTACGCTTCCCCAAGAGAGCTGGGACGAATTTGCCTACTACGTTAATCTAGAAACATCGTGGAACTCTGCAACCGCAGCTATGAACGCAGCTAAGGAAAAAGCAAGAGCTGCCGGTTTGCCTGCATCCATCATGATCACGTCAACTGCAGGCGATATAGATTCTGAATCAGGAGCATTCGCTTACAGGATGGTGTGTGACGCATTGAGGTTCGATGATACTCTCTACGACGCTAAAGACCATGCCGATCTGATCAACATCGTCAAGACTAACTCCAAGAACTCTGTTGTGTACGTCGAGTATTCCTGGAAACAGTTAGGTAAGACACAGGAGTGGTTCGAGGATGTCACTCGCAACAAGAAACCCGACATCATCGCTAAGGACTATCAGAATCAGTGGCTTCATGGTTCCGACAACTCTGTCTTCACTAAAGAGATGATGGACAAGATCGTCGGATCCGAACGGGAGCCGGTCAAGACGACTTACATGGATAGTCTGGCCATCACCTGGTACGATGATCCCGATGAAATCCTTAAAGATCCGTCTAGGAAGAACAAACCTTACGTACTAGGTTGCGATACCTCTGACAATGTAGGTAGGGACTTCACTGGCGTTGTGATGCTGGATCCTTATGATCTGCATACGGTTGCAATTGTACGGTGTTCCGTTACGAACTTCATGTTTGTATCCAAATGCATCGCGCACATACTGATCATGTTCCCTAGGTCGATCATCATTCCAGAACGCAACAAGAACGGTGCTGTTCTGATAGACTACCTGATCATAGCGTTGAGGTCTGCTGGCATGAACCCACTGAAGAAGATCTTCAACCAGTTCTACCAGGAGTTCGATCCCGATCGTGATCTTACCAACCTCAACTACGAAACAGGGCTAGTCCGTAAAGAGTTCGGGTTCACCACAACCAAGAGCGCAACCTCTCGTGAGATGCTCTACACTACGGTTATGATGACTGCGCTGAACTTGGCAGCGACTAGACTGTACGATGCCAACTTGATACGAGAACTAGCTGGGCTAACAACCAGGAACGGTCGTATTGACCACACTGAGTCAGGCCATGACGATATGGTCATCTCGTTCCTGTTAGCAGCGTTCTTCATTATCTTCGCAAGTAACCCCAAGTACTACGGGGTTGATGCAGATGAGTTCATGTGTGCTATATCCAACTCAGGTGAGGATATGGACATAGAGGACAAGAAGCAGCTCACTATCTTGAAAGCAAGAGCTGAAGAGATAGAAGGAAGGCTGAGAAGATGTGACAACTCTGTCATCAGAAGCGCTCTTAAACGAGAACTGAACAAGATACTAACAGTTCTTGGTGATGCTGACATAGATGTAGGACCTAGGGAAGGAGCCATGAAACCACTAGGTGCAGCTATGAAAGAAGCTAGTAGAGACGTTAACAGAAGAAGTGTTGCTGGGGTTATCAAACCCTGGGAAGTTGGATGGTAAAAGAAAATAACCACACTAGAGGTACTGGGCATAAACAACCCAGTACCTCTAGTTGTATGGTTATTGATCTTACCACCAAGCGAGGAATCCAGTCGTAGAACCGAGACCAACCATGACCTTGGTCATGGAATAACCTACCTCACGAACTTCGCGCTGGTAGACTTCGATGGCAGACCTCACAAGTTTCAGAGAGACCTTGTCTTCTAGTTTACTACCAGATGGTTTGATGCCTTCCAATTGCAGCGCTTGGGCCATGAGTTTGGACGTGGCTTTGCACAAATCGACGTAGTCCTTAACTTGAACATATCCCTTATCGGCCATGATAGCTGGAACTTCTCCAAGCGCTAGCTGCCATTTGCGGTCGACTATCAACATAATCGGAGCAGTTCCGTAGTATGCGGCGGTAACCGCGCCAACAAGCCCACCAATTGGGCCGCCAACGACAGAACCAACAACTAGACCTGTGAGACCAAGCCCGAGTGCGACGAAGTAACCGGATATGCTGTCAAGAAGGCGAGCACCCCACAAAGACCAGCAATCCCATTTATACTGTCCCTTAACCTTGTCAAACGTAACACGGATACCACAGTCTTTCAATGCACGTTCGTAATTCTCGCGTTTGGCCTTGGACATATCCTTAGCATCTTTCTTGATCACCTCACCGAGCTTGTACAGCCCGTCTAGGAGTTTGAGTTGGTCTCCCTTGGGAAGGATCTTAAGTGCGCGAATATCGGTTTCTGCATCTCCGTTGTCAAATGAGGCAGGACTGGCAACATACTTGTCGCACTCTGCTTTGATCTTCATGATGTTGGACTTGCATTTCTGGATGATCGCGACAATTAATCCATTACGCCAGAAAGATTCCCAAAATCCCTCGGTGGACGGAGAAATGTCTCCAGGAACGACTTCCAATGCTTCACACGAATACTTCACTCCACCAACTGGAGTAACACCCTTGTGAGCATCGAGACTCTCACACGAATAATTAACCATTGTTCTCTACTTTCTTGTTAGTTGTTAAAGATTTGTAACCCCCCCCCCATCCAGAGGGTAGGGAGGGATACAGTTCACACGTAAACTTTACGCAGAATCATAAAATAGAGCTGTCTTAAACAGCTCCAACTAGCACGGCTCCATTGAGGAACGACCTTTCGAACTCCTCGTTCGTTATGTAAACGAACCCCTTGTCAGCATAAGGTTCACCCCAGCTGTTCAGGATGAGGAACTTGTCGAGGTTGTATCCGACTATCAGTACAGCATGACCACCTTCACTCGTGAACTTCTTACCACCTTTAATAAGGTGATGCTCACCGAGATCCTTGGTAACTACTTTCTCAGGGTTGTACCACTCAGTGGTGATGTTGAACCCTGCCAAACAGCATCCGTACTCGTGGATGGCGAACCTAACATCCTTGATGGGATTAGGATTGCCAAAATCCTTACCACCGAAAGACCTAACCTTGCAAGTCTTCTTATCGAAGTAACCGAATTTCATCAGTGCTTCCAAAGTACACTCCAGGTAAGTTCCAGGAGTGTTGGGACTACCATCGATAGTCTTGGCGTACTGGTAGAGAGGTACGGGATCTATCTGCTGAGGGTAGTGGTTCTTCCTCCAGAGGATGTTCTCTGCAAATGAAGAAGCCGAGTAAGCAGCACAGTAGGGAAGCGCTCCCTGGTTCTCAACGGGAGTACAGTAGCCATCGAGCCACAGTTCCTTAGGAGCTGAGAACATAGGGGAAGCACAGAATGTTTCTCTCTTAGGGATGCGCTGTGGAACAAGAAGTCCACCAGGTACGAACATCTTTTTGAATTTCTTGAACTTAAGCATAGTTAGATTCTCCTTTTGCATAGGATATCGGGAAAGAATAACAGACCAGCTGTTCTCCGATGAAGGAGAACAGCTGATCATCTGTATCAGAGCATACCAACCAGAACCATGCCGATACCGACACCAGCTCCAGCTGCGAACTCACCGAAATTGGTTCTACTAAGTTTCTTGAGTATACCTTTGTTACCTAGGACAAGTCCAAGTCCGTAGACAAAAGCAGTCCACTGACCAAGTAGAACTATCCCAGAATTGAAGGTGGGAACGAACACCATAAGGACAACAGGCCAAGTGTACCTGAGCAGCATCCCACAGTAGTCGTAGAATGTCTGGTATCTATACGGTTCGGCGAAACACCAATCGAGGAACTTGGAGAACCAAGCTTCATTGTAACGCTTCTTCTCTTTGTCGGTAGTTGGAGGTCCGCCTCTTCCCATGTCGAAGTACATCCCGTGAGCAAGAGTCCAGAACAGGATCTGCATAACGAGAGTAGAGTAGAGAGCCCAGTACCACACAAGTCCACGAACCCAGTAGCACACAGCGAACAACGCTAAAACATTGACGACGTGCTGGAAGAAGCGATGATTGAGGAACTTGAGCCAGTTATTGAGTTTGAACCCTCCGCCGAACCATCGTCGCCAGAATGATTCAAACACTCCGAAACCAACGGCTATACCAAGAAGTATCCAGACATTGGTTATCCTGTACGGATCGTACCACATAGTTGATTATCTCCTAGTTGTTGAGGACATAGGAATAGATTGTGGTTGTAGGTTATGTTGGATCTTCCCAAGCACCTTCATTGTTGTTGGCCGATGGGTTCCAGACTTTACCGGCTTTGATGTTAGTCAGAGCAGTGTCTGAGATCCAACCAGATGCCTGCCACATCATGCCATTACTGCCCGCTACGGGTGACGTGAAATAATTAACATTATGTGTTTTGCACACACCACCATAGTCACCCGTTTGTATACTTGTTGCACCACTTGGAACAAGAGCAAGTGAATAGTTGTTCTGTTCGTATGGTATCAACAGATTGATCGTCGCAGTAACATTGCCGGTGGTTAGGTTAGTGTATTCGCCTCCCTGCTCACACCAGCCATCTGCATACACTCTCCACCAACTCGGTGCATCCGACCTGGAAGACATAGCAATGACCTCTATTGCAGAAGTAGATACGTTAGTAGCACGAAGTTTGAACTCGGTGAAGGTGAGCGTACCAGAGTTAGCATCCATGAAGATCGCCGTTCCAGCATCGTTGGTCAGTGTAACTACAGAACCAGCCGCAACTGGGAGCATAACTTGATCTTTATCGCTGGCACGTGCTCCAATCATCAAGAACCTGCACACCTCAGTCCCGTTGACTTTCACAACTGGTTCAACTGCCCTGTCTATGCCAATGTTGTTATACACAATGTTCAGCATACAGTCGTTCTTGACGTTGTAGGTGTAGACAGTTTTGACATTATCGCATGCTTGTACATCACTAACTGGATTCCCATTCGCATCCTTCCATATCGACCCGTCTATCACACCAGCAGAGCCAGATCTTCTTATTCGAGACATAAAACTTCCTTTCTAGGGCTCAGGCCCCGTTTTACATAAAATGTCTCGAATAAGAAGAATGACGAGTGGTATTCATCCCGATTGGGATGATGATCCTAGTAAAGCACTGCCTATATCACATGGTGATACTATCCCGGATAATGGATGGCTAGTATGTCGAGTAGATGATACATCCGTAATAGGAAACGCAGCTTATTTCGGAAGAGTGTACGTGAACGGCGTTGAGGTATACTACTGGAGTTGGGAATACACATATGGTGATAACAATACCAACACTGTAACAGTACCCGTCAGCAAGGG
>Ga0310690_10006013_pt1 | contig 16160 bp, 11 predicted proteins | sample AusTroGonzalo_MG_2_FD_207661 | JGI IMG/M metagenome (GOLD analysis project Ga0310690, IMG submission 207661) | Bovine rumen microbial communities from tropical cattle in Woodstock, Queensland, Australia - Gonzalo_04 (v2) (version 2) | ecosystem: Host-associated > Mammals > Digestive system >... | reverse complement strand
AAGGCTCTCTTCTTCGAGAGCGATGATGCTACTTCTATAAATGAAGCATTGAGCGTGAAGAATGAAGCTTCTTCTATCTACAATGTTGCTGGCCAGCGCATCCAGAAGATGCAGAAGGGCGTGAACATCGTAGGTAACAAGAAAGTGTTGAAGTAAACAGACCCTCCCTGACCCTCCCGTAAGGGAGGGAGAGGGGGCTGTCATTTCATTCTTATTTCTTAATTGATAATTCTTAATTAATTCAAACAATGAGATACATTAAACCATCAATCAAGATTGAAGAGGCTCAGGCAGCTCAGATGCTGGCAGAGAGCCTGGCTATCAGTGACAAGACTGTCAGTGGCGGCGATGCGCTGACCAAGGAAGACAACGCTTGGGAAATCTGGGACGAATAGTAGCCTTACCCCTAATCCCTCTCTGAGGAGAGGGGAACATACAGTCAATCCCTGAGGTGCAAACGCACTTCGGGGATTGCTGGCTTATAGGGCCCATAAGTCCCATGAGAGCCCTATAGGTTCTTATCTAATTTGATGCCGAGGTCGGTGATGCCTGAGAGTGTCTCGCGCCGCATAAGGTGGTGGATGCGGATGGTGCAGCACTTGCCTTTCTGCTGATGGAAGGGAAGATGCTGCGTCTCGTACTGATGGATGTTGATGCCGCCTGCTTGGGCATTGCCTTCGGCATCAGTCAGGGGATAGTGAACGGTGTCGCAGCGCAGGGTTTCTGCATTCCCGTCGCGTTGCTCTACGGCAAGCATGATGTCCTGTATGCCAAGATGTGACGTTGTACGAAGGCCAATGGTTAGTGTGCCGTTGATGTCTTCTTCAGCTTGCGGCAGCTCGAAGCAAACGGTGTCGCGCCGTTCCCAACCTTCTGCAGGCAAAGGTTTGTAGCTGTGGAAAAAGGTGTTCTCGGTGCAGGCGATGAAGAATGAAGAATGAAGAATGAAGAGTGAAGAATTTGCTACCGCCGTAATATAAGGCAGCTTTGCTTTTGCCTTTTCCCATATACTTAGCTTATTGTGGCTCATAGTTTTTCGCGCGGTAGCAAATTCTTTAGTCGTTACTCTTCATTTTTCTTGTGCTTCTTATGCTTCTTGCGCTTCTTCTTGTCAAAGCGGTTGAGGTCTTCTTGTGTAGCAAGGTCAACAGGACGCTCCGGCTCCTTGTGGCCGCCTTCTTCAAGGGAGACGGGCTTTTCGCCGCGTTTGTTCATCTCGATGATGGCGTGTGCGCGTTCTGCACTTATAGTGACGAGGTTGGCAGCATTACGCTTATCGGTAGAATAAGTAACGAGTCCGGCAAGGATATCTGACTTGAAGTGATAGTAGTCAGCATCCTGTGTGTAGAGCATCATGTCGCGTGGCGGCAGCTTACGGAAGGCTTCAACGTACTGGTCAACCTCGTAGTTCATGCAGCATTTCAGTTTAGCGCATTGCCCGGCAAGCTTCTGCGGGTTGAGACTAAGGTCTTGAAAACGTGCCGCACCCGTGCCTACGCTCTGGAAGTTCTTGAGCCATCCGGCACAGCAAAGCTCGCGTCCGCAGGGGCCGAAGCCGCCTATGCGTCCTGCCTCCTGACGTGCACCAATCTGTTTCATCTCGATGCGGACATGGAAAGTGTCGGCAAGCACCTTGATAAGTTGACGGAAATCGACGCGGCCATCGGCGATGTAGTAGAAGATGGCCTTGTTGCCGTCGCCCTGATACTCTACGTCTCCGATTTTCATCTCAAGGCCGAGGTCCTTTGCTATCTGTCGGCTCTGAATCATCGTCTCGTGCTCGCGGGCCTTTGCCTCCGCGTAGCGTTCCATGTCGCCCTCTCGTGCCAGACGGTAAATCTTGCGTATCTCTTCGGTGGGCTTCAGGTTGGCATGTTTCATTTGCAACGGCACGAGCTTGCCCGTGAGCGACACCACGCCGATGTCGTGCCCGGGGTTCGACTCCACAGCCACGATGTCGCCCTTCTTCAGGGGCAGTCCTTCGGTGTTGTGGAAGTAGGCCTTGCGTGTGTTCTTGAACTGCACCTCGACCAAATCCGTTACCTCATTGTTGCCAGGCACGTCGGCCAGGTAGTCGTAGGTGTTGAGTTGTGCGTAGTGACCTGTGTTGGCACTATGGGCGGAGAACCCGTGTCCGTGCTCGCCGCTTGTATAATCCTTGTCCATAATTATTAATGAAGAATGAAGAGTGAAGAATGAAGAATTTGCTACCGCTCTGACTTTCATCTCGCCTGTTGTCTGTTTCCTTGTAGTTGTTCTTTGTAAATGAAGAAGGAAGAACTTGCTATTGCTCAGAGTCTTCTTCACCATTCATCCTTTCTTTGTTGTTGTTCTTTTTTACTGTTTTTATTGATGAGACCAATAAAGCTATTAGTTCGTTGCAATCTGATGTCATGCTCTCAAACTCCTTTTCTGACAGGATGTCTGTATCATGCAAAAGGTTCAGCCAGTTCATTGTCTCATTGGCTTCCTTGAGAGCAATGTGAAGTTTGGAAATGAAGTCTGAAGGGCTTTGCGCAAATTCCGACTCATGAACATTGGCAGACACGGAGGTTCCTGACCTTAACACCTGCTTGTAAATAACCATCAGCTTCCCGTCATTTCCAGAGAAATGCAGAAACATCTTGGTTATCCTTACAGCAAAGGCATAGCTTTTAATATGTAGGGTTGAACCTTCTCGTCTGTAATTAGTCATAGTGCTTGTGGCATGAGAAGAACTTGGGGCGGTAGCAAATTCTTCATTCTTCACTCTTCATTCTTAATTTTTTAGTAGTACTATCATTTTCAGGGCGAGGTCGAAGAAGACCATACGCGCGTTGACGTTCTGGGAGATGTCGCGGGCGGCGTCGCTCAGTTCGTTCATGATGCCGACGACGTTGCGCTCGTTGATGAACGGAGCAAAGCGTGTGCTGAAGCTCTCCTCCTCTCGTCCGAGGAAGTTTATCTGTGGTTGGTGGAAGTTATAGATGAAGTTCTCGCGCAACTGTTGCTGGAAGTATTCGAGCATACGCTTCTGTCGCTCGCGTCCAAGCTCTGCCACGGCGAGCGACCACAGGTGCATCTCCTTGATGCGGCGCGCGTAGCTGTGGCGCATCAGCTGTACGAAGAGGTCGAAGAAGAGCTTCTGCTCCGAGTCGCGCTGCATACGCTTGAGGGCTTCGGTATAGTTGCCTTGGGCGATGTGAGCCAGTAGCTTGGCGTCTTCCTCCTGCATGTCGTGGTGTTCCTGCAATGCCTGACTGATGACAGCTTCGGGCAGTGCCGGCACGTTGATGCGCTGTACACGGCTCTGAATGGTACCGAGCACGAGGTCAGGCTCTTGGCTGACGAGCAGGAAGTGTGTGCCGAGGGGCGGCTCTTCGATGAGTTTGAGGAGCTTGTTGGCTGTCTGTTCCATCATGCGCTCCGGCAGCCAGATGACGACGACCTTGCGTCCGCCCTGACTCGACTTGAGGGCCAGCTTCTTCTGGAGGCTGTCGCTCTCCTGCACGTAGATGGTAATCTGTTGGTTTTCGGCCTTGATGTCTTCGAGCCAGTCCTCGGTGTCGAAGTAGGGGGAGCGGCTTATCTGCTCGCGCCATTGCTGCAGATAGTCGTCGGAGACAGGGTGGTCGCTGCTCTTGGCCTTATAGACGGGGAAGGAGAAGTGCAGATCGGGGTGCGCCCAGAGAGCGGACATACGGCAGTCGGAGCAGTGGCCGCAGGCCCCGTCGTCTGTGGGTTGTTGGCACAGAAGCATCTGTGCGAAGGCGAGAGCCAGCGGCAGTTTGCCAGCGCCCTTCGGCCCGCAGAACATGATGGCGTGCGGCAACTTGTTCTCTGCAACAAGCCTCACGAGGTGTTGCTTCACCTCTTCCTGTCCTATAACATCTTTAAAATCCACCTCGCATTTACTATTTGGTCATTTACCATTTACCATTTAAATGTTCTCTCATTCAGCATTTACCATTTACCATTTGAGGGTTTGTCAGTTGCCTTTTGTTTGCAAAGATACAAAATAATTCTTAATTCTTAATTCTTAATTCTTAATTTCTTTGTAACTTTGCGCTGAAATGGTAAATGCTAAATCATTAATCGATATATGAGAGACTTCAGTGAAATTAAAATAGCGGTTGCAGGTACGGGTTATGTAGGCCTGTCTATTGCTACGCTTCTCAGTCAGCATCACGAGGTGACGGCTGTGGATGTGGTGCCCGAAAAGGTGGATAAAATCAACAATCGTGTGTCGCCTATACAGGACGAATACATCGAGAAGTACCTGGCAGAAAAGGAACTTCACCTCCGCGCCACACTCGACGGAGCCAGTGCCTACAGGGATGCCGACTTCGTGGTCATTGCTGCGCCGACGAACTACGACCCCGTCAAGAACTTCTTCGACACGCACCACATCGAGGATGTCATCAATCTTGTCATCAGCGTCAATCCCGATGCCGTGATGGTTATCAAGAGTACTATCCCCGTAGGCTATTGTCGTAGCCTCTACGCGAAGTATGCTTTGAAGTTCCTCTACAAGCCTGAGCTGAAGGGAAAGAAGTTCAACTTGCTCTTCTCTCCTGAGTTTCTACGCGAGAGCAAAGCGCTCTACGACAACCTTTATCCTTCGCGCATCATCGTAGGTTATCCCAAAACCATCGAAATCAGCGATAATAACTTCACCGAAGAGAACGCTGCCATTACCGCCATAGGCAACCCCGAAGCCAAGACATACGCAGAGATTTTCGCCAAGCTCCTGCAAGAGGGAGCGGAGAAGGAGAACATCGACACGCTCTTCATGGGCATGAAGGAGGCCGAGGCGGTCAAGCTCTTTGCCAACACATACTTGGCCCTGCGCGTCAGCTACTTCAATGAACTCGACACATACGCAGAAGTCAAAGGTCTCGACCCGAAGGCAATCATCCGTGGCGTCGGGCTTGACCCGCGCATTGGAACGCATTACAACAACCCGTCTTTTGGTTACGGCGGCTACTGCCTGCCGAAGGACACGAAGCAGCTGCTTGCCAACTATCAGGACGTGCCACAGCAAATGATGACTGCCATCGTGGAGAGCAACCGTACACGCAAGGACTACATCGCCGACGCTGTGCTCCGTATGGCCGGTTACTACAGCGAGAATGCACAGTGGGACAGCCAGAGCGAGCAGCACTGCGTCATAGGTGTCTTCCGCCTGACCATGAAGTCGGGCAGCGACAACTTCCGCCAGTCGGCCATCCAGGGCATTATGAAACGCATCAAGGCAAAGGGAGCCGAGGTCATCGTCTATGAGCCAACGCTACAGGACGGCGAGAGTTTCTTTGGCTCGCGTGTCGTGAACGACCTCGAAACCTTCAAGCAAAAGTCGCAGGCCATCGTTGCCAACCGCTACGAAGCCTGCCTCGACGACGTCCGCGACAAAGTCTATACGCGCGACATCTTCGGGTGTGACTGAAGCCCGCTCCTGCCTTCGGGGAAAAACATAACGTGCCGTGTTCATCAACACGGCACGTTATGTTTGCCAACACGGCACGTTATGTTTGGCATCATTCCACGTACTTATGGAAAACAACCCCTGTACTTATTGCCGACAACCCCTGTACTTATTGCCGACAACTGCTGTACTTATTGCCGACAACTGCTGTACTTATTGCCATAAGTCCACGTACTTATTTCCAACGGTCTGTTTCTGCTTGAACGCAAGACTATTGAGCGGCTTCGGCATTGTTCTTCTTACCGCCACGACGACCACGGCCTCCGCGACGCGAGCGGGACTTCTTTCCCTCCGGAGCCGTTGCCTCTTCCTTAGCCGGCTCTGTGGCGGGCTCGGCTACAGGCTCAGGCTTCTCCACAGGCTTTGCCTCCGGCTCCTTCTGCTCAGCCACTTCCTGCTCAGGCTTGTGGCGTTGCTGGTCCTTGCGCTCCTGCTCCTTACGGTCATTGCGACGCTCGTTTCGAGTACCCGGACGGAAGCCTTCGAGCCAAAGCTGAAGGGGCGTTTCGAGCGTTACAGGCTCGCGTTGCGGAGCATCTTGCATCCAGTTGCGCCCGGCAGCAGCACAGAGATAGTAGTACTGACGCATGTAGGAGTCGAGGGTTTTCAAGTCGTCCATCGTCAGCACCATTGGCCTCTGCGGTTCATAGACGCTGCGCCAAGTCTTGTCGTCGATGCCGTTGACGCGCTGCAGGTCGTCGCACATGCCCAGTGAACGTATGCCTACCGAGGTGTCGTTGGTAAGCAAAAGGACCTTCTTGCCGTTGGCAAAGAACTCGACCGTGCGGCGTATGATGGCCGGATCGGCAAAAGAGGCGTGGTGGCTCTCACTGCCAATGCCCTCGATGCGCAGGCGGTTCTCCTTCTGCTGGGCAAGCATCAGGCGTTTAGCCAGACGCGCCGCCACGTTGCGGCACAGCGCCTCGTCCGTCCAGTCGGCATCCTTGTAGTTGACAGGTTCGATGGCTGTGGCGAAACGGTCTATCTCTTCATACGTCTCGCTCATCACCATGAAGCGTCCGCCGATGCGCTTCATCATCTTACTGAGGCTTTCCAGCTGGCGCTCGAACTGCAGACGTGCGTTGACACGTGGGTCGCTATGGCTCGAACTATGCCCGACGAGGAGCTCAAGCCAGATGTTCGTGTCAGAGAGAACTATGTCGTAATCGAGCACGGAGCACAGCACCTGTTCGAGCTTTTCGCAGCGTTTGCGGGCCTCCTCCCAAGTGAGTGTCTGTATCTGCTGGTCGTTGAGCAGGGGGATTCTCCCGCCCTGTCCCGTGAGGTCGCAGAAGTCCTTGACCTTGATGTCCGGCATCGATGGGATGGGAGCCACAGGCGCAGGGGGAGGTGTAGGCGTTGGGGGAGTTGCAGGAACCTTGGGAGCTGCGGGCTCGGCAGGCTTTGCCGCCTTCTTGGTGCGCTTCTTTTCCGGCTTCTCAGCGGGTTTCTTTTCCTGTTCTTCGGCAGGCACTTCCTTCGGTGCCTCCGTCTGCTGAGGCTGCTCTTCGGCAGGCTTTGCCTCAGCCTTCTTGCGCGTCCTTGAGGTGCGCTTCGTCTTAAGTGTCTCTTCTATAGAGGTTTGTTCGGTTTTGATTTCTTTTTTCTTCATTACTTAGTTTGTCTTTAATGTGTGGGAACGGGTGCCCTCTTACCTTACAAGAACCTTGTAGGTCTTCCCGTTGATAGTGATGATGTGAATGCCCGCGCTGAGCATCGGACCTTCCTCGCCGCTGGTGCCCTGTGCCTCGAGCGCTCCCTGGGTGGAGAATACGCTATAGGGCGTGCCGCCGGGAATGCCGCCGATGAAGACGCGACGCCCCCAGACGTGTATCTCAGGTTGCGGCCCTGCGTCTGCCAGCTCCGCGATGCCGTCCTCGAAGGCCTTGGCATCGTACTGGAGCTTGTTGTCCATCCAGACGATTCTGCGCTCGATGTAGTCCCTCACGTTCTTCACCTCGGCCTCGTAGCTGCCCCAGATTTTGAAGTTCTGGTGCACCTTCGTGTTCATGATGGGCCAGCGGATGAAGTTCAGGCGTTGCGACTCTTGCAGCTCGCTCGCCACGCTGTTAACGTAGGCTTGCAGTTCCTCGGTGTTGATACCATTGAAGTATCTGGCATTCGCCCACATGTCCCGAAGGTCGGCAGCCGACTCTGTGTCGGTGATGATGATGCGGTCCACGTTGTTCCTGAAGTAGCCTGCATACGAGCCCTTGGTGCGGTAGATGTAGTCCGTCTTGTCGCAAATGGGGTAGGTACGGTTGTCGTTCTCGAAGGCGAGGTCAAAGTCCCAGACAGGCTCCACGTAGAATTGCGTGTCGTAACGGTCCTTATACATGTACGTGCTCCAGTAGGTGTCGGTGTTGCCCGACAGCTCTCCCACGAGGAAGTGCCGCTGGAAGCTGGGCAGATTCAGGTAGTGGCGGTAGCCAAGTTCAGGGTCTTTCCATGTGGAGGTCTTGTAGAGGGCCGTCTCGAAGGCATTGTAGTGCTGCTTGATGAAGTTGAACTGTTCCGGCAGAATCTCGTCGTCGTCGGGGTACTTGACAGTAATCGGCGTGGAACGAGTGGAGTAGAAGTACTTCGGTTCCCTCGATGCGTAGGCATCAATCTCGATGAGGTAGCCGCCCGTCAGCAGGTCGCCTTCCGTGCAGGTGCTGTCCATCTCCTGGATGTCGATACGGTGCTTGCGGATGTCAATCGCGTCGCAGAACTGGTAGCAGCCTTTGTATTCGCCGTTAAAGACGACATCCACAGGCCTGCACCACGGCGTGAAGCCTATGCCCATGCGTCTGCTTATCTCGAAAGCAAGGCAGTTTCGCAGCAAAGTCTTGTCGCCGTAGTTGTTGATGAGCGTCCATTTCTTGGCCTTCGCACGAGCATCCAGCGGGCGGCGCTTCTCGCTGAATTTGATGCGATAGGGTTTCTTGGGATGCGTCATCGAGTTGTTTCCGCGCAGACGCGACGTGCCGTCCTGCTGCATGATGGTCTTTCCGTCGTCCGAGATGACCGTGATGTTCGACTCCAGCTCGTTGACCTTATCCACAGGGTCTGCTCCCGAGAGGGTGTGAACGACTACCGTCGGCAGGTTCGTCACCTGGTAGAACTGGCTCTCGCTGCCTTCCGAGGCATAGCCCCAGAACTCCAGTTCTGCGATTAGGCTGCGGGTGTCCTGTATGCCTTTGTAGCGCACATAACGGAAAGCTCGCGAGACGTTGATGTCGGCATACGTCAGCTGGCCAGAGGGCGCGGCTTCCTTGATGAGGAAAAGAGGCAGCGCATCGGAGAAATCAGACTGGTTGGCACCCTCGAAGAGCCCAAGCAGCGTGCTCTCCGGACCATTGCTGCGCGAGCTCGCGGCAAAGCCAATCTGGGTGATGACGTAAGTCGTCTTCAGGTCGAGACCTACCCATCCGCCCGAGGAAGTAGAGGAAGCAAAGAAGGTTGTGAGGTTCCCGTCGAAAGCCTTGTCGCGGGTGTTGACGGTCGTAGAGCTTGTATACCTGCTGTAGTCATAACCCTTTGAGGAACCAATGACCGTCCCCGTCAGCTTGCGGCCAAGAGGGTAGGCGGGCAAGCAGGCGAGGAGAAGAAGGCAGAGCAGCAGCCCCTTCTTAGTATGCAATCTGCTGAGCATCTGTCGTCGGACCATCAACTGTGAGCACTCCATCCTCGTCGATGTTAAGCTTGTCTATCAGGACGACGCGCTCATCGGGATTGTCTGTCATGCGACCATGATAGACGCAGTAGCGATTACCGTCAGGCATCGTCAGCACCATATTGTGTCCTGTGCCCATGACCGTGCCGCCTCGGCTCACGTTTTCCTGTAGGACGGGATTGTTCTCTGCCTTAGTGAAGGGGCCAAGCGGCGTTTTGCCCGTCGCATATCCTACGGCATAGTACTGCCCTCCGTAGTGGTTCGCGCTATACATTATATAATATGTATCGCCTTCGCGGAAGAGGAAACTGCCCTCCGTCCAACGGCGGTTCACCTCTCCATGCGTGGCGCTGCGGCTTTCCCATTCGCTCTGGCGGTCGGCAAGCTTAGTGGGCGGGCAGAGCAGCAGCACGGGTTCGCCGATGACACCGCTGAAGTCGGGCTTCAACTCAACACCATAAACCCAGCTTTCCTCAATCTCCTGGAAGCTGCCGGCACCCCGCAAGCTGTCGGCAATCTCACTCTCCACCGCATGCTTGTAGCAGCAACGGCTGAAGTAGAGATAGCATTTGCCGTTCTCATCATCGAAATAAACGTTGGCATCAATAATGGGATATTCGGGATTGAAGACAGGACGGTCGTAGAGGTCAACGAAGGGTCCGGCAGGGGAATCGCTGACGGCAACGCCAATCTTGAAGTTCTCGCCCTCGTTTGTAGGGTTCTCTCTGTAGTTGGAACTAAAGAAGAGATAGTACTTACCATTGCGTTCATAGACCTCAGGAGCCCAGAAGCAGTCGAGGTTCCACTGCGTGGAGTCGCCGCCCTTATACACCTGCCCGCAGGAATCCCACTGGACAAGGTCGTCGCTGACAAAGGCCTCAAAGCCATCGCCAAGTGAAGTTCCGTACATATAGTAGCGCCCGTCGCTGGCATGAAGCAGGAAGGGGTCGCCAAACTTCAGCGGTATGGGGTTCGTCAAAGTGCTTGACTTTGTCTCGACTTCCTTGCTCTTATTGCAGGCAGCAAGGCACAGGCACAACAGTGCCAGAGGGAATAAATGCTTCATCATATTTACCATATTAGCTAATAAATGTGGCTGCAAAGGTACGAATAAGCGAGCACAATACAAAAGGAAAACGAGTTTTTCTTTTTATTGTCGAGCGCAAAAGTAGCTCGACGAATGTCAGGGTACGAAAAAAAGTTAAGAATTAAGAGTTATTAATTATGAATTAAGAATTAGTAGCAAAGCGTCAAGTTCCGCACCTTAAGGTGCGCCTTGGTACTAAATAATCCAAGAAATCGTTTGACTTATCCCTCATTAGATGGCCTCCCATCCCTTTGGTAAGACTACCGAGACTCCCTCGAGGCGTATTCTTAAATAAAGTTACGGGAGGGGCTTGTAATCCTCGCTTGTTGTTACTGTTTGGGTGTTCTTCGGGTTGCTGTCGGCTTCGCGGAACCAGTCGCTGTACTCGATGTAATGGCGGGCGTAGGTCTTGTTGAGGGCTTGGGCTTGTTCGGGGTCAACCTTCTTGATGAACTTGGCAGGTACGCCGCCCCAAAGTTCGCCGTCGCCTATCTGTGTGTTGCTGAGGACGAGAGCTCCCGCAGCTACGATAGCGCCTTTGCCTACGACAGCGTGGTCAAGAACTGTTGCGCCCATGCCGACCAACGCACCGTCCTTCACTTCGCAGCCGTGCAGGGTGACACAATGGCCGATGGTCACATCGTCGCCCAGGATGCAGGGGGCTTTGCCGTTGAGTGTATGGATGCAGGAGTTGTCCTGTACGTTTGTGCGGTTGCCTATCTTGACGAAGTGCACGTCACCACGAATGACGGCATTGAACCAAACGGTGCAGTCGTCGCCCATCTCTACGTCGCCTACTATGACTGCGCCTTCGCTGAAGTAGCAGTGCTTACCGAATTGGGGAGCAGGCATCCCCTTGAGTGTCTTGATTATTGCCATTTTGATTTATTGAACATTGACCATTGAACATTGACCATTAAGCCAGTGTCTTTCCTCTTCATTAAGGAGAGGCGAGAGGGCTTTATGTACTTTTTTATGATAATTATTGATGTAATCTATTTCTTCGGAGGTCATCATGTCCCAAAGGACGGGCGTGAGGTCGATGGGGCAGAGGGTGAGGGGTTCGAGGCGGAGGAACTTGCCGAACTCTGTCTCGCCGTCCTCGACGATGAGCATCGTGTTCTCGATGCGGACACCATGCTTGCCTGCGCGATAGATGCCGGGCTCGTTTGTGACGGTCATGCCGGCATGAAGTGGGGCAGGCTTCCAAGTGTGGCGAATCTGATGAGGCCCTTCGTGGACGCAGAGGTAAGAGCCGACGCCGTGACCTGTGCCGTGCCCGTAATTGATGCCGTGCTGCCACATCGCGTAGCGGGCAAGGGCATCAATCTGTGTGCCGCTTATGCCATCGGGGAAACGTGTCAAAGCCAGACGGATATGCCCCTTGAGGACCAGCGTGTAGTCAAGGCGTTCCTCGTCGGTAAGAGGGCCGAGCGCGATGGTTCGGGTGATGTCGGTCGTGCCGTCTTGGTATTGTGCGCCGCTATCGAGAAGCAGCAAGCCTTTCGGTTCGAGCTTGACGTCCGTCTCAGGTGTTGCTTCATAGTGAACAATCGCGCCATGAGGTCCGTAGGCGGCAATCGTGTCGAAGGACAGGCCGCGATACAGCGGTTGCTCTGCCCGCAAAGCCGTCAGCTTGCGGTCGATGCTGAGCTCCGTCTCGTTGCCTGCTTCGACGGCAGGTTTGAGCCAACGCAGGAACTTCACCATCGCCACGCCGTCGCGTACCATTGCCCTGCGGAAGCCTTCTATCTCGGCAGGGTTCTTGATGGATTTCAAAGAGCCTACCAAGGACTGGACCCTCTCTAACTCTCCCTTAAAGGGGGAGGAATAAAGGCGAAAATGGCTGTATGGTTTAACCTTCACGCCGATGTCTCGGAGGTAGTTGGAAACGCTGTCATCGAGCTTTTCGCTGTCGATAAAGAGCGTCACCTCGTCGAGTGTCAGCAGGACATAGCTGACGAACACAGGGTTACAATGTACGTCTGTGCCACGAAGGTTGAGGAGCCAGGCAATATCATCAAGCTGGGAGATGACGATACTGTCGGCCTTCTGCTCCCTAAGTGCTTGGCGGACGCGCTCTATCTTGCTTTCGGCCGACTCTCCGGCATATTCCAAAGGCTGAATCTCCACCTTGTTCTTGGGGATGGGCGGGCGGTCTTCCCACAGCTCTTCCGCAGGGTCGAGGTCCGTGCGAAGCTTGATGCCAGCCTTACGGAAAGCGGCTTCCATCTCCTGAATCTCGTCAGGAGTAAAGACTTCTCCGTCGATGCCAACGGTTACATCATTATGAATTATGAATTCTGAATGATGAATTGTATCAATGAGCCACTCCTCGATGCTTGGTGTTTCGGGCAATCCGTCCTTCATCAGGCGGAAGGGCGTACCTTTCAGTTGTTCCTCTGCAGCGATGAAGTAACGGCTGTCCGTCCAAAGTGCTGCATCGGAAAGCGTGACGACTGCTGTTCCGGCACTTCCGTCGAAACCGCTAATCCATTGCCGCGTCATCCAATGAGCGGGCACGTATTCGCCCTGATGCGGGTCGGTGCTAGGGAAGATGAAGGCGTAGAGGCCGTTTTTCCTCAAATAATTTCGTAGTGTTTCGACTCTTTCTGTAATGCTGTTTGTCATACTTACTAATGTTATGTTTGTCAACGCGGCACGTTATGTTTGCCAACGCGGCACGTTATGATGGTCAACACGGCACGTTATGTTGCCCAACGCGGCACGCCTACTTTTTCATCGGAGCGTTTTCTTTCCATTCGTGATGTATATTCCGTGAGGCATTTTGCCATTGATGAGTCTGCCATTCAGGTCGTATAGTTTGCTGTTAGGCCATTTCCTTGGGTGGCAGAAGGCTATGCCATCAGGACTTTCGTTGACGTAGCTGCCTTCATAGAGCCATACGGGGAGGTGGCGCTTGTCAGGTAAGGGGAAGCGGTCCTCCGTGAGTGTCTGGAACCAAGCCCATTTCTCTTCCGCCCGTCCAGCGTTGAGCAGGTAGCAAAGTTTGCCGCTTGCCATATCGTAACTGTCTGTCGCGAAGGCTTTTTGGGAAGGTTCCCAGCTCCCTTGAGGCGGAGCGAGATAGTAGGTGTCCTGAATAATGGCCAGGTTGCTGTTGCGGCAAATGATGTCGCCGTTCTGCGAAGTGATGTTCATGTCGCCTGCCATAAGGCAGTTCGAGACGATTACCATAACGGTTGCCCACCCGACGAGCCCGCCACAACTGTTGACCTGTTCGCCATTGATGCTGCCCGCAAAGATGCAGTCTTGCAGCTGTGCAATTCCCGAAGACTCGCTGATGAGTCCTGCCAAACCGCCGTGTGTGCCGTCGCCATTGATGGTTGCATGTATGTCGATATAGCTCTGGCAGCGCAACAAAGTGCCTCCCAAGAGGTTGGCAGCAAGGCCTGCAAACTTCTGGCTGGTGGTAATCGTACCTCGCACGATAAGGTCCTGAACCGTTCCCGACAGCTGTCCGAAGAGGCCGGCATAGTTGGCTTCACGCTCCAAAGCGATGGTAATGGTGTGTCCAGCCCCGTCGAAGATGCCTCCGAAGGTCTTGCTGTTGCCTATCATCGTTGTGGGATAGACGGTGAAGTCGATGTCGTCGGTCAGTACGCCACAGATGTCGGTCTTGCCGTTTTCTACCATATCGGCAAACCATTTCAGCATTTCAGCAGAGGCGATGAGGTAGTAGCCGCGCTCGTCGCGAGCTATTGTTTCCATATCAACGCAGCCGCATGTCTGGCAAATGCCGTTCTGGAAGTCGTGTTCATCTTGTCTGTTGAGCGAAACATCGTTGGTATAACCGCTGATGGTCGAGTAGGGAGTGCCGTCACAATGCAGGTGAGAGAGGCAATAGACGATGCCGTGAGTGGGATTGGGCACAGGAGTTGCATCCTCGTCGAGTGTCTGTCGCCAACTTGTAGTGCCGGGTTGTTTGCCTTCGAGCAAGAAGCAGGCTTCGCCGCTGGCTACTTGGCTTTCAGTCAGCAAAGTGACATCATCGCAGTCATTCGCAGCTTCCCAATCGCCCAGGAAGTAGTTGTTCGAGGAAGCAACTTTGCTGCTATTCCTGGACAAAAGGTCGCTTCCGCTCGTGCCGACTGTGAACTCGCTCGTGATGAGACAGCCGGAGATGCTTGTAGAGCCGTCTGCCCATCCCGATACACCTCCGCAACAGTTCGTCTTTGTGCCTTGCATATTTCCAGAAATAAGGCAGTCGCGAATGACTGTACCTTTGTAAGAAACCCCGACAATGCCGCCATGAGTGCCGTCGCCATTGACCGTGCTGACGATGTTGACTCGGCTCTGGCACCGCTCTATCGTGGCGTCTTCTGTCCTGCCCGCAATACCTCCGGCAAACTTGCCAGAGGTCGTGATGGTGCCTTCGGTGGTGAGGTCGTGAACATACCCCGATAACCTGCCGAAGAGGGCTGCGTCTTCCGCATTACGCTGCAGGGCAAGCTTGACGGAATGACCTGCTCCGTCGAAGTCCCCTTTGTAGTAATTGCTCGTGCCAATCATGGTGCTTGGGTAAGCAGAGAAGTCGATGTCGGCCTTCAGCGTTGCCGAGACGGATGTCTTGCCGCTATTCACTAAATCGGCAAAGCTCTTCAGGTCTTCGGCTGAGGCGATGTCGTAATGTTCTTCCTCTATCTCTTCATCTTCTTCATTTGTCCTTTGGTCAAGGAAAGGAATACGCTCACGGATGTATTCACGAAGGTATTCAACCTCCCCTTCGTAGTTGCCTGCCACACGTGGATTCAGGTGCTCAGTCTTGTTGAGAATCGGCCATCGGATGAAGTTAAGTCGCTGGCTCTCTTGAAGCTCCTGCGCCGTAGAGTCAATATAATGTATAAGGCTTTCCTCTGTGATGCCCCATTCCTGCCGAGCTGTTACCCACATGGCACGAAGCGAGTCGCAGAAGGCTTTGTCCGTAAAGATGCGTTTGAGCAGGGTGCGCGAGTTGCCTGCACCTCCTCGGGCAAGCGACAGGTAATCCCCATAATCCCTGTTGGGATAGTAGCGGCTGTCGTTATCGAAGGCCAGGTCAAAGTCCCAGACGGCTTCAACCCTCAGCTTGTCCTCTCCACGCTCCTTGCTGATGAAACAACTATGGAAGGCATCGGGGTTTCCAGTCAGTTCTTCAATTAACCAATAGCGCTGAAGGCTCTTCTCGTCAAATCGTGAGCGGTATCCCAACACAGGGTCGTCAAAGTTGGCAGCAAGTATCTTTGCCTCCATGAGGTTGAACTCGTTGCAAATGTATTGCGCCTGTTCGGTTGTGATTTCATCATCATCAGGGCTCTTGATGGTAATAGGGTTGCCTGCAACACTTGTGAACCATGATTTCTCCTGACTGGCATAGCCGTCCAGTTCCAGCAGGTAACCGCCCGTCAAAGCCTCGCCTTCTATGTCCTCTGGAGTCATCTCTGTGATGTTCACACGGTTCTTGTTCACCGTGATTTGGTCGGTCAGCTGGTAGCAACCTTTGTATTCTCCGTTCACAACTACGTCCACAGGCTTGCTCCAAGGCGTGTATGGCATCTTCATTCTGCGCGATACCTCAAAACTCACCAGGTTGCGCATCAGCGACTTGTCTCCGTAGTTGTTGATGAGTGTCCACTTCTTGGCTTTGGCAGGAGACTTCATGTAGCTGTCCTTGAACATGTGTTTCTTGCTGTCCAGCTTGATGCGATAGGGCTTCTTGGGAAAGTTCTTGCTGGCATTACCGCGCAAACGAGTTGTGCCTGTCTCTTCCTGAATCATCGTACCGTCTGCATAGATGATGGTGAAGCGGGACGTTATGTCGTTCTCTTTATCGTATGGTTCGACGTTGTCCTGCGTGTGAAAGGAGACGGTTGGCAGGTTTGTCAGCTGATAGAAATGCGAGTCGTCGCCCTGGCCAGCATGTCCATAAAAAGCAACTTCCGCTATGTTGC
>Ga0310690_10006012_pt1 | contig 16161 bp, 11 predicted proteins | sample AusTroGonzalo_MG_2_FD_207661 | JGI IMG/M metagenome (GOLD analysis project Ga0310690, IMG submission 207661) | Bovine rumen microbial communities from tropical cattle in Woodstock, Queensland, Australia - Gonzalo_04 (v2) (version 2) | ecosystem: Host-associated > Mammals > Digestive system >... | reverse complement strand
GTAAAAAACAGATACAGTTGCAGGGCATACAAGTCCCTCGATGTGAAGAAAGAACAGTTGGACTATATTTTGGAGTGCGTTCGCTTTGCGCCTTCGGCTGTCAACAAACAGCCCTGGCGATTCCATGTCGTTGTGAGCGAGGAAGAAAAGAGGAAGCTGCAGATGTGCTATAACCGCGATTGGTTCAGGACGGCTCCGATGTATGTCATTGCCTCTATCCTCCATGATGAAGAATGGGTGCGTAGTGACGGCAAGCATCATGGCGATATAGACATAGCCATTGCCGTTGAACACCTCTGCCTGGGCGCCACCGAACAGGGCTTGGGCACATGCTGGGTATGCAATTTCGATGCAGCCTTGTGCAAAGAACTATTTGCCTTGCCGGAAGACGAAGAACCCGCAGTCATCATTCCCCTGGGATATGCTGCCGATGACATGAAGCCCAAGAGCCGTAAGACCATCGAAAGAATCACGGGAAATGGCTGAGCAGCAGCGCACGTACATAGCCATTGACCTGAAGTCGTTCTATGCCTCTGTAGAGTGCGTGGAAAGGGGGCTCGATCCGCTGACCACAAACCTTGTTGTAGCTGACGTGTCGAGGACGGAGAAGACCATCTGCCTGGCTGTTACTCCGTCGCTGAAAGCATACGGAATCGGTGGGCGTGCGCGACTGTTCGAGGTGGTTCAGAGGGTGCGTGAAGTCAACAACGAGCGAAAGAGAGCGGCCGGCTGGAGAATGACGGGCAAGTCCTGCAACGACCTGGAGCTGAAAGCCAATCCCAGCCTCGAACTCGATTATATCGCTGCTCCGCCACGTATGGCTCACTACATGGATGTGAGCACAAAGGTATATGAGACCTACCTGAAATACGTTGCTCCGGAGGACATTCATGTCTATAGCATCGACGAGGTGTTCATGGACGTGACAGCTTATCTGGACACCTATAAGTTGACGGCACACGACCTGGCCATGAAGATGATACGTGCCGTGCTGGCTACTACGGGCATCACGGCAACGGCCGGCATCGGCTCAAACATGTATCTGGCAAAGGTGGCAATGGACATTGTAGCCAAGAAAGTTCCTGCCGACAAGGATGGTGTGCGCATAGCCGAACTGGATGAAATGGCGTATCGCAGAAAGTTGTGGGACTATCGGCCTCTGACCAAGTTCTGGCGCGTAGGGCGTGGCATCGCAGACAAGCTGGCCGTCTATGGCATAGACACGATGGGCAAGCTGGCACGGATATCGGTTCAGAACGAGGGACTACTCTATCGGCTGTTTGGCGTGAATGCAGAATTGCTGATAGACCATGCCTGGGGCTGGGAACCATGTACGATGGAGGCCGTGAAGGCCTACAGGCCCGAATCCAGCTCATTCAGCAGCGGACAGGTGTTGCAGGAGCCATACACCTTCAGGAAAGCCCGTGTGGTGATAATGGAAATGGCCGAAGGAATGGCACTCGAACTGGTATCGAAGCGATTGGTAACAGACCAGCTGGTGCTGACTGTAAGCTATGATGCGGAAAACCTGACACGCCCGGAGATTCGAGACAGGTATCACGGAGAGATAACCGCCAACTACTACGGCAAGCAGGTGCCGAAACATGCTCATGGTTCCTTCAATTTCGAGAAGCCCACATCATCCTCGCGGCTCATCATGGAGGGTACAGCTGAGCTGTTTGACCGCCTGGTGAATCCCGGTTTACTAATTCGCCGACTGAACCTGACGACGAATCATGTGGTATCTGAGGCTTCTGTGGCTGTACAGGAAAGTGCCCCCCGTCAACTTGACCTCTTCACCGACTACGAGGTTCTTGAAAAGCAGCGTCAGGAGGAGCAAACCCGCTTGGAAAAGGAGAGGAGGATGCAGGAGGCACAGTTGAAAATCAAACAGCGTTTTGGCAAGAACGCCATCCTCAGGGGACTGAACTTCGAGGAAGGGGCCACTGCCAAAGAACGCAATAAACAGATAGGGGGACATAGGGCGTAATGAGTTAAAAGTTAAGAGATATGGAAAAATACGATGACATTATCCATCTGCCGCACTACGAGCCAAAGCATCATCCGAGGATGACGATATGGAACCGTGCCGCCCAGTTTGCACCTTTTGCCGCCTTAACTGGCTATGATACTATCATCCGGGAAGTTGCCAAAGAAAAGGGATGACAATTTGATGAAAAAATATAATTCTATCACAAAAAAGCCCTGACATATATTGTCCATACTGCAAAAAGTTGTATATTTGAGGGCTCATAGCATATTTATCAACTTTATATCATGAAAAAGACAACACTTTGGATGCTATCCGCCATCTTGACACTCGGCGGAACAAGCCTGCTGCCATTTACAACCTGCAAGGCATGCGACTCAACACCCCGCATCGCGGTGTGAACATCGCTGAAGGAACGAAAAAACAATTAACTGACTATATTTATATGAAAAAATTATTCTTCTTTGCGTTTGTAGCGCTTTGCGCGCTGATGTTGAGTGCAAAAAAAATCTACCTCGATACCGGAGGTAGCAGCAAGTGGAACCAAGCCGATGCCACGTTCTTCATCCATGCCTGGGGAGGTGGAAGCCAGGATGTCCAGATGTCCCTCGTCTCAGGCGATATCTACTCGGCCGACATCGATGACGCGCAGACGAGCCTGCTCTTTGTGCGAATGGGGTCAGGAGCAACCGCCATCGATTGGAACAAACTGTGGAACAAAACAGCCGACCAGACCCTGACGGACGGAAAGGACCTGTTCACCATCACCGAATGGAACTATAGCACGCAAATCAGCAAAGGCACCTGGTCCGCATACTCCGGAAATTCCGGAGGTGACGAAGGCGGCCAAGGCAGCGGCGAAGAGACAGGAGACTGGCTGCTGCAGGGGAACTTCAAGGCTTCCGACTGGAGCGGCCCAACGAAACTGGAAGCTAAAGACGACGGCGCAGAGAACACTCTATATGCCACTTTGACCCTGGAACCAGGCAAGGAATATGAGTTCAAGGTTCAACATGGCAACGACTGGCTCGGCAACGGAGGCACGATGACACAGGCATTCTGCACAAACTGGACGATGTCCGCAGGGGATGGCAGCAACTGCCGTATCGCCACGACCATCAAGGGCGATTACGAGTTTGCCTTCAACACCTCCACAGGAAGCCTAAGCGTCGTTTATCCCTATAACCCCAAGCAGGCCAAGCTGTACAAAACGGCTGTGCCCGAAAAGAACCCCGACGTCATGCTGCAGGCATTCTACTGGGCGCACGAAGGCAACACCCCTACCCCATACACAGAATATGGCGACGTAACATGGGGAAAGCTGGCCGAGGAGGCAGAAGACCTGGCAACGTACTTCGACCTCGTATGGCTGGCACCGTCGCAGGAGACGGCCGACTTCACTGGCTATCTGCCGATGAACTACAGCAAGCAAGGCTGCTACGAGGATATGCTCGGACACCATGGTCATAGCCCCTGGGGAACAGAGACTGACCTGCACAGGCTCATATCCCGGCTGCACCAAGGCGGTGCAAAGGTGGTGGCCGACATCGTGCTGAACCATACCAGCGCAGGGCATGTGGATGAATACGATGGCGATGACAAGAACTGGTGCTGCTGGACCGTCAACGACTTCGGCCGCTACGGCTCGTTCCAGCCCGATTGGACTTGGCTCACCGCCGAAGACGAGATGTTTGCCGATGACTATATGCAAGGACGTATCGACAGGCATGTCACAGGAGATTGCGGCAATCACAACACGGCAGAACTGACGCCTGACGACAAAACCGTATCCTACTATTCTGGAACCTACAATTGGGACTACCAAGAGTACAACAGCATCTATTCCCGCGACCTGGCTCACGGCAAACGGGAGGTACGCGAGATGAGCCGTGCATACCTCACTTGGATGCGCGACAGCATCGGCTACGACGGCTTCCGCTTCGACTTCATGAAGGGCATTGCCGGTTCCCGACTCTTTGACTACAACCGTGCCAGTGCCCCCTATTTCTGCGTGGCAGAGGTGTTCGATGGAAACATTGACAAGCAGTTAGGCTTCTTGAAAGATGCCAACTATGAAACCTACGTGTTCGACTTCCCCGGTAAGTTCCACTACTACAATGATGCCATTAGGACGTACAACTTGAAGACGCTCGCCTCGGACCGCTACTCGCTCATCCATCGCGCCCCGAAGAATACTGTCACCTTCATCGACAACCACGACTCCTTCCGCGAGGGCAGCAATCTCTACGGCACCCCAAACGTGATGGACGACCGCCAGGCACGCATGGCGCTGGCATTCCTGCTCAGTATGCCGGGCGTTCCGTGTGTGGTATATCCATACTGGAACAATCACAAGGAGGAATGCATGGCATTCATCATGGCCCGTAAGGCAGCAGGAGTGCACAGCGAATCGGAAATCGTCAAGGAGTGGGCCGGAAACGGTGGAGAAGGCAGCAACTACTATACCGCAATGATTAAGGGAACCAGAGGCTATCTGTTCCTGAAACTTGGTTACGACTGCGTGCCTACGGATGCTCCGATGGAACCGTCTCCCGACGGCCAGGCATGGAAGTGCGCCTGGGCAAACCGCGCACATGCCGGAGTGTGGTACACGGGCGAAGAAGTAATACCAAACGGACTGGGCAGCTGCTCAGAATCGCAAGGGGACAGCAGAGCAAAGAAGTTCCTGAAAAACGGCGAATTATATATCCAAGACGAGTCCCGTCACATCTACGACGTGACTGGCAGACGCTTTGAATAATTCGAGCTTAATATCGGAATGAAAGGGGATATGGATTATCCCCTTTCTGCTACGACCTCGATTTCTACCAAGGCACCCTTCGGCAATGTCTTGACGGCAACGGCAGAACGTGCTGGATATGGCTCTGCAAAGAACTCGGCATAGATGCTGTTCATGTCTGCAAAGTCGGCCATATCGGCCATGAATACAGTTGTCTTCACCACATTGCCCAAGGTCAGCCCTGCCTTTTCCAGAATGGCTTTTACGTTGGACAGCGACTGACGGGTCTGTTCCCGGATTCCACCTTCAACAAACGCGCCTGTTGCGGGGTCGATGGGTATCTGTCCGGATGTATATACGAGATTGCCTACCTGAATGGCTTGACTGTAAGGGCCGATGGCAGCAGGTGCCTTCTTTGTGCTTATTGCTTTCATATTCTGATGATTTGGTTATATCTGTTATTGTTTCCACTCATCCCGCCAGCGGATGATGGGCTTACCGTCCTCAAACTCGATGGGAAGCCAGATGTATCGGGCATCTATTGGGTGGCGCGGACGCCAGATGTCGGCCATGAAGATGTAGCGTGAATTCAGACTGGGAAGTTCCGACTCGAGCGTCAGTATGAATGTGCTCTGCCCACTGAAGGTAATCTCGGCCTGCGGACCGCGACAGGGATTGGGATGCTGAGTCCACGGCCCCCAAATGCTCGTTGCCGAGAACATACGGGCTTCGTTGGGGTCCCAACCGGTACAGCCAGAGGTAATCATCCAGTAGGTGCCCTCGTGCTTGAAGATGGCGGGAGCCTCATTGTGTCCGAAAGGCGAGACGCGCGTGTAGCGGCCTGTGTGGTGCAGATAGTCTCCAGTCAGTTCGGCTATGTGGAGCGTCTGGTTTTCCTCGGAAGAGAAGATATGGTAGGCCTTGCCGTCGTCATCAACAAAGAGCGTCATGTCGCGCGACATCTGACCGGTGGCGAAATCACGCTTCAGGTATGCATCAGAATCCATAGGTGCCCCCGCCACAGGCCACGTTGCGGCATTGGCTCTCGAGGAATAGAGGAACTTGAAAGGCCCCTCGGGACGGTCGGCCACAGCCACACCATAGCGGGCTGCTTCGTAGCCACGGCCTTTCAACTCCAGGTGGAACCACATGCAGAACTTCTTTGTCGCCGGGTTGTAGATTACCTTCGGACGTTCCAGAATGCAGCCACGCTCAATGTCGTGACCGCGCTCGTCGCTCACACTCAAGGCCACGCCGCAGTTGCGCCAGTTCACCAGATTCTCCGATGCATAGCACATCACGCCCACCATCGCACTGCTCGTGCTTTCATCCTTGTGTTCTCCGTACCAGTAGTACGTGTCGCCATACTTCAGCACCCCGCCGCCATGGGCATTGATATGCCGCCCGCTGCTATCGTGCCACAGCTTGCCGCTTCGGATGGTCTTCGGCTTTCGCTGCTGCTCCGTCCAGTACTGCTCCAGGCGTTTCGCCTCTGCTTTCGTAATATGGATAACCGAGCCGTGCTTGGGCGACGTGAAGTTGGTCATCCTCATCTTTCCCTCTCCAAAACGTCCTAATGGGGTGAAGGTCTTGAAGTCCGTGGTCTCGACGAAGCCGAAATTGTGGGGATTCACGCTGTAGAGATCATACATGAGGACCCATTTCTCTTCTCCGATGCGCTTCCACACGTTTGGGGCTTCGCATCCGATGGACTCTGCGTCAATCTGCTCGGCATGATAGTCATCGAAGTGGTTGATGCGGTCGCTCGTCATGTATTTGATACCGCCAGGGGTCTCCTGCGACACGTATGTCATGAAATACCTGCCGTCGGGCATAGGACAGATGTCGGCATCGAGCACCTGTATCCTCTCATCAGGATACTCGAACAGCAGCTGAGGCTCTGTCTCCAAGGTGGTAAAGGCCTTGTCTGCATAGCTATAGTAGAGTTTCGTGCGACCTCCTGCCTGCTGGCGAATGGTGAAATAGACCATCGGTTTGCCAACAGCCGGGTCCCAGATGGTCTGAGGTGCCCACGCACAGCCTATTCCGCCAAATCGCTCGGGGAACAGCATGTCGATGCGAGCCACGTGGTGTGTCCAGTGGATGAGGTCGTCCGAGGCCATCAGCACCAGACCCCTGTTGTTGCCCCATCCGTACTCATCTGGACGTTCCCATTGTGTGGTGCGGATGCCTTTCTCCCGTCCGAAGATATGCAGGTCTGTCATGGCGATATAGAACTTGCCGTTCGGTGCACGGTAGATGTGCGGGTCGCGAATGCCGTGTTGCTCGGCAATGCTGTCTCCCGAGATGATTGGCTCTCCGTTGTTCAAGGCTGTGAATGTGTAGCCGTCGTAGCTGATGGCCATGAACAGCGAGTGTGTCGGGTCGCTGAAGTAAGTGAAGAGATAGGCTCCCATGTCCTTCTCCGTGGGAGCGCGTTTCGATTTTGCTGCAGCAGACAGAGTCAGATGGCAGGCAAGAATGAATACGAGTGTTTGAAATTTCATAGGTCTTTCCCCGGACTACAGCTGTTCTTCTATTGGCTTTTCCAGGGTGATTGGCTCTGCTGTAGGCTCGAAGCGTCCTACCACCTCTCCTTTCCGATTTATGAGGAATTTCGTGAAGTTCCACTTGATGTCTGGTTTCGAAGCATAGGCTGAATCTGCCTTAGAAAGCATTTCGTCGAGCAACTTGGAGAGCGGGTGCCCGGGAGTGAATCCAGCAAAGCCAGCCTGACTTTCCAGCCATTTGTAAATGGGATGCGCATTCTCACCGTTGACCTCAATCTTCGACATCAGGGGGAAGGTGACTCCGTGGTTCAGTCGGCAGAATTCCTCTATCTGCTCGTCTGTGCCGGGTTCTTGGTGGCCGAACTGGTCGCAGGGGAAGCCGATGATGACGAGGCCCTGATTTTTGTACTTCAGGTAGAGGGCTTCTAATCCGTCGTACTGGGGTGTGAAGCCGCACTTGCTGGCGGTGTTGACGATGAGAAGAACCTTTCCCTTATAGTCCGAGAACTGCACCTCCTTGCCCTTGTTCGACAGGGCATTGAAATCATAAATCGTACTCATGGTGTTTGTGTTACAAGAAAACAGACAGACAATAGCTGTCAGGATTGATAATAAAGTTTTGTTTTTCATCTTGATGTTTGACTTACATTCTTCCTGGTTCGCCTGCAAAGATAATTATTTTTTGCGAACTATTCAAATCCTGCACGACATTCTGCCCTTTCCTAAGTTGTTTCCGAAAAAAATGTATCCCTGTCTCATCATTGGAGATAAAAACAAAGAGCAAAGACTGCTATTTGGGTGTTCGTTCGGTCATCCTTTGATGTTACTTCAGTCTTCCTTTCTGTTCTTTCCTATAGTGTTCGGATATCTTTCTGATATCATTCAGAAATGGCAGGAATAGCTGGCCGATAGTGAGACAACAGGAAAGGATATGAATTTAACGTGCTGCGTTGGCAAACACAACGTGCTGTGTTAGCAAACACAACGTGCTGTGTTGGCAAACACAACGTGCTGTGTTGGCAAACACAACGTGCTGTGTTTTTATAAATGCTGTATGTTAGCCCCCATTCGCTAATAGCTAATTAAAAGCTATGGCTTTGTGTTGAGGAGTCTGTCTATCTCTACAAACTCATCTCCAAGGTTGAGATTGAGATAGATACGATAAAGAGGCGATGCCCAGCGTTCTTCTTTTTCCGGTTGCAATTGGCGAACCATTTCCATGCATGGACGCGCCTTCCTGTAAAGTTCCTGTGTCCTTTGTTTGTCTATGGCATATTGTGGATTGTTCACATCCTTCTCGCTCATCTCGTGGGAAATGACTGCCATATTGAGATAGGCTATTCCCTTGTTGTAATAAGCATCGACAAAATCATTTTCATGCGCAATAGCACTGTCGGCACAAGCTATGCATGCCTCGTAGTTTTCCTGCGAGAGATAGCTCTTGGACTTTGCATAGTAGTGAATGGCTTTTCCGCCCGTAGATGCGATAACCTTGTCTGCCAGGAGATTCACCTCGCTGAAGTTCCGCCCGCCCTGATACCAGTCAACCAATTGGACAAAGAAGTAATCATGGAATGGATATTCCTGTACGCCTTGCTTGAGGGCAGCCACCCATGCGCTGTCATTCTTCAGACTGGCAAAAGAACGAACCTTATATTCCTGCAAAATGGCAGCAGTGGCCGAATCCGTATAGAAGATGGCGGCATCTGCATGCTTGATGGTTCCGGGGAAATTTTCTGTCTCAAAGGCTGAAACTGTTGCCCATAGTGCTGATTGCGGGAAGAAAGCATCCGATTCTTCTCTGCTCTTGCCCTTCGTTGCCCTCCCTTTATAGGTGCAATATAGGTCGAAGAATTTATATGCCTTCACGTAGTCCTTCTTGGCAAGAAAGAACTTCCCGCCACCGAAGATATTGCGGCGGTGCTTGAGTCGAAGGTCAGATGTCTTCTTTTGAAAGTGTGCATGTACTCTGCCTTTCGAATCAGGCAACAAATCTGTGCTGTCACACAGCCTTAGCTGGCCGAACATGTCGGCCAGCTTATTGAAGAACTTGGCTGTATCGTAAGGCTGATTCAGGTATGCCTTCAGATTCTCGACACTATTGAGCGACTCTTCGAGCAGAGCGGCTGTATAGTAAATCTCAGCCTTCCGTTGTGACTTGAGTTCAGGACGGTTCAGCGCACCAAGCAACGCATCTCTGGCAGCATCCTGATTCTTTTGTTCCTTGAGTGCTGCCTTTGCGTTCTTTTGAAGCGTGGAAAGCTTCTCCTGCTTCGGCTTCTTCTCCTTCTTCTCTTTTGGGGAAATGGAGCATGGAAACAGAAGCAGGAAAGAAAGGAGCAATACCCATCTCATTTTCCTACAGGAGTTTGTCCATCTCCTCGGCTTTTTCCTTTTGTTCGGTTACGTTATAGCACTGGCGAAGCTCGAAGGCCCACTTCTGGGGTTCGTCTGGAGCACACTCGCGAGCCTTCTCAAAGAAGGGGATTGCCTCAGCGAAGAGTCCTCTTGTCTTTTCAAGTGCCTTCTTGGCTTCGACTTGATTCTTTATGTTGCTGATGGTTGCATTCAGAATCAAGGCCTTGCGGTATTTGCAGAGACCGCACTGATACCATGCATCATAGTAGTCGCTCTTGATTTCCGTGCATTTCTGGTACTCCACGAATGCCTCGTCGTACTTTTCCTGGTCGAAGTACTGGTATGCCTTGCCATAATGAGCCATGAGGATGTTGGGGTCTGTGGCAACGATGTCGTCCACGTATTGTACCAGCAAGTTGCTTCCCTCGCCTGCTTCCTTGTCCTTTTTGAGGTAGTAGCCGATGAGTGTCTGGATGTATCCCTCGTTTGTTGCAGGCTCCTTGACGGTTATCTCGCGGAGATAGTTTGCCCATGCTGCTGTATCGCCGCGCTCGCGATAGGACTCCACCTTAATCTGCTTGGTCATGTCTGCTCCGTCGGCATACTGGACAGCCTTGTCGTAGAGTTCGTCCATCTTGTCGAACATCTTGGCTTCATGTGCGATGTGGAAGGCATGATATGCAATCCTCTCATTGGAGATACTGAGTTTTGCCTGGTCTGCAACCTCGGGATATAGATTTGTGAAGTTCATTGCAATATCAAAAGCTTCAAGAGCCTTGTCATACATCTTGCCTTCGCCGCAAAGCTGGGCAGCATAGAGGTAGAAGTTACCGCACTGGGCAAGATTGAAAATCCTGCCCTTGAGGTACTTCTCGTTGCCAGCCTCGCCCTTGGTGACTTTGGTGTATTTGGCTTCGCCCTGCAGGGCTGAAGTCATCATCTTGAGGTTTGACAGGAAGAAAGTCGTATCAATGGCTTCTTTCCTCTCAGTCTTCTTGAGCAAAGAGGTGTTGATGTAATTGGCCATGTCGCCACTTATCTTGTAAGCCTCGCCCAGTTTATTCTCGGCAATGGCATTGCTTTTGATAGCTTTGCGGATGAAGGACTGACCTTTCTTGCATTCGGAGATTATCTCATCTTCCGTTGTGGCATTCGCATTTATCTTTTCTGTGATGGCATCATGAATTTTCTGTGCCTCTGCCATCTGTGCCTTGGCTTCTTTCTGTGCTTGTTTGAGTGCGGCCTTGTCAACCTGTCCCATGATGGTTCCCACGCTCAGGAGAAGTGCCATCGAAATAATAATCTTTTTCATGTCTTATATTATAAATAATGTATAAACTTGCTGTAACGATATTTGCCGTTACTGTTATTCTGTCGTTTCTGGTGTCTCTGTATTGTTTTCTGTTTCAGCCTCAGCCTCAGGCTCTTCTTCTGCACGCGGCACGACGCTCAGGTGGCTGATGACATCGTTGCGCTTCTTCAGCTCGATGACCTTTGTGCCTTGGGTGACGCGGTTCTTCGTTTCCTTGATGACATCGGCATGCAGGCGAATTGTCGTGCCGCTCTTGTTGATTATCATCAGGTCGTCGTCGTCCTTGATGACTGTAATGGCTACGAGGTAGCCTGTCTTCTCCGTAATGGCGAGCGTCTTGACGCCCTTGGCGTGGCGGCTTGTCTTGCGATACTCCTCAACATCAGTTCGTTTGCCGAAGCCGTTCTCGCTGAGCACCATGATGCTCTCGGTCTCTGAATCGTTGATGATGCACATTCCGACCACTTGGTCTCTCGGGTCATCGTCGAGGATGATGCTCTGCACACCGGTTGCAGTGCGACCCATCGGGCGAACCTGGCTCTCGTCGAAACGAACGGCGCGGCCACCAGCATTGGCAATGATGATTTCGTTCTTGCCGTTGGTCAGTTCTACGCCGATTACTTGGTCGTCTTCGCGGATATTGATAGCGTTCACACCGTTTGTGCGGACGCGGCTGTAGTCGGTCAGGCAGGTCTTCTTGATGATACCGTTCTTTGTGCAGAACACAACATAGTGGCTCTGGCAGAACTCTGGGTCGTTCAGTTTGCGGATGCAGAGACAAGCGCGGACGGCATCGCCCGGCTCTATCATGAGCATGTTCTGAATGGCACGTCCCTTGCCCTGTTTGTTGCCGTCGGGGATGTCATAGACCTTGAGCCAGTAGCAACGTCCACGGTCGGTGAAGAAGAGCATCGTGTTGTGCATTGTGGCGGGATAAATCTTCTCGATGAAGTCGTTGTCGCGCGTTGAGCTTGCTTTTACGCCGATGCCGCCACGACCTTGTGTCTTGAACTCTGCCAGAGGAATGCGCTTGATGTAGCCCATGTGGCTCATCGTAATGACAACCTCGTCGTCGGCATAGAAGTCCTCGGCATTGAATTCCTCTGCGCTGGGCAGAATCTCTGTGCGACGCTCGTCGCCGTATTGCTGCTTGATTTCCAGCAACTCGTCCTTCATTACCTTGCGGCAAAGCTGGTCGTCGGTGAGGATTTGGTTGTAGTATTTAATCTTCTCCATCAGGTCGTCGTACTCGGCATGAAGTTTTTCCTGATTGAGACCTGTGAGCTGGCCGAGACGCATTTCCACAATGGCTTTGCTCTGCAGTTCGTCGAGGGCGAAGCGAGCTTCCAAAGCGCGCTGTGCATCCTGTGGTGTCTTGCTTTTCTTGATGATGTCAACCACCTCGTTGATGTTGTCGCTGGCGATGATGAGGCCTTTCAGGATGTGAGCTCTCTCTTCTGCCTTGCGGAGGTCGTATTTAGTGCGACGGATAGTAACATCGTGCCGATGGGCGACGAAGTTGCTGATGAAGTCCTTCAGAGTGAGCAACTGCGGACGGCCCTTCACCAGAGCGATGCTGTTCACGCTGAAGCTTGTCTGGAGGGGTGTCATCTTGAAGAGCTTGTTCAGGACGACACGTGCGTTTGCATCGCGCTTCAAATCCACCACGATGCGCATGCCTTCGCTGTCGCTCTCATCGTTGACGTTGCTGATGCCGTCTATCTTCTTTTCGCCGACGAGCTGGGCGATGTACTCGATGAGCTGCTGCTTGTTGACGCCATAGGGAATCTCGCTCACAATGATTTTGTCGTGCGTGTCGCCGTTCTCTATCTCAGCCTTTGCGCGGATGACGATGCGTCCCCTACCCGTCTCGTAGGCATCGCGTATGCCTTGCATGCCCATGATGTAGGCACCTGTCGGGAAGTCGGGGCCTTTCACGTATTGCATCAGGTCGATGGAAGTGAGGTTCTCGTCATCGACATATGCCACACAGGCATCAATCACTTCGCTGAGGTTGTGGGTTGGGATATTGGTTGCCATACCGACGGCAATGCCGGTGGCTCCGTTCACGAGCAGGTTGGGTATCTTCGTCGGCATGACGGTCGGCTCGCGGAGGGTGTCGTCGAAGTTGTTGGTCATATCGACGGTTTCCTTCTCCAAGTCGTCCATCATACTCTCGCCCATGAGGCTGAGGCGTGCCTCGGTGTAACGCATTGCCGCAGGGCTGTCGCCATCGACAGAGCCGAAGTTGCCCTGTCCGTCAACAAGCGTGTAGCGCATAGCCCATTCCTGAGCCATGCGAACCAAGGCCATATATACCGAGCTGTCGCCATGGGGATGGTACTTACCAAGCACTTCGCCCACGATACGAGCACACTTCTTGTAGGGGCTGCTGTGGAAATTGTGGAGCTCACGCATACCGTAGAGAATGCGGCGGTGAACGGGCTTGAAGCCGTCCCTTACATCAGGCAGGGCTCGAGCCACAATGACCGACATCGAATAGTCGATGTAGCTCTTTTTCATCTCCTGCTGGATGTCAACTTTGATTATTCTTTCTTGATCTTCCATTAATTTGAATTTGCTTTGCAAACCATAAGGCCTGCTTCCTTTAATTTGGGCACAAAGGTACGATTTTTTTACGAGAGACGCAAATCCTTATTGTGAAAAAATGATAAGTAATACAAAAAGGTATTACACGGACGCGACATTGCAAGTGTCGATGCGTCTTGCATACTGCAAATATAGGATTTCAATAACAAAAATAAGACGCATTGCTTTGTCGTTCTCGGAAAAAATTGTAATTTTGCGGTGCATTTAACAGCAAACCTAATTTAACAACATTATTTTATGAAGATTTCACGTATTGAGCATTTGGGCATCGCCGTGCAGAGCATCGACGCAGTACTGCCCTTTTTCCAGGACGTTCTCGGCCTGGAGGTTTACAAAACAGAAGTTGTAGAAGACCAGAAGGTCAAGACCGCTTTCATGAAGGTCGGCGAGGTGAAGCTGGAGCTTTTGGAGCCCACCTGCCCCGAAAGCACAGTCCAGAAGTTCCTCGACAACGGCGGCAAGGGCGTTCATCATGTTGCCTTCAAGGTTGAGGACGGCGTCAGCGAGGCTCTCGCCATGTGCGACAGCAAGGGCATCCGCCTCATCGACAAGGCTCCCCGCAACGGTGCCGACAGCCTGCACATCGCATTCCTGCATCCGAAGAGCACCTGCGGCATCCTGACAGAGCTCTGCGAAGAATAATGCCTCACCCCCAACCCCTCTCCGAGGAGAGGGGCTTTTTTTATCTATTACATTTATGAGAATCATATTCATGGGTACGCCCGACTTCGCCGTGCAATCGCTTCGGCGACTGGTTGAAGAGGGCTGCGACGTGGTTGGCGTAGTCACGATGCCCGACAAAGCAATCGGGCGCCATCACGATGTCCTGCAATCCAGCCCCGTCAAGAAGTTCGCGCAGGAAAGGGGCATCCCTGTCCTGCAACCGGAGAAACTGCGCGACGAGACCTTCCTTGCCGAGCTCAAGGCCTTGAAGCCCGACCTGCAGATTGTCGTTGCCTTCCGCATGTTGCCGCAAGTCGTCTGGACTTTGCCGCCTCTCGGCACCTTCAACCTGCACGCCGCCCTGCTGCCTCAGTATCGTGGCGCGGCACCCATCAATTGGGCCATCATCAACGGCGACAAAGAGACGGGCATCACCACCTTCTTCCTCGACGAACAGATAGATACGGGCCGCATCATCCTGCAGGAGCGCACCCCCATTGCTCCCGACGATTGTGCCGAGGACGTCCACGACAAACTCATGATGCAGGGAGCCGAATTGGTCATCAAGACAGTTCGCCTCATCGAAAGCGGTCAGGCCACAGCCACCGACCAAAGCCAGTTCATGACGGACGAGCCTCTGCGACCTGCCCCGAAGATATTCAAGGACACCTGCCAAATCAAGTGGCAGGAGCATACCCTCGAGAGTGCCTACAACTTCATTCGAGGCCTCAGTCCCTACCCTGCCGCTTGGACGCCAGTCATTGCCAACGGCAAGGAAACAGAGATGAAGATATTCAAAGCCTCCCCCGCCACCTCCAAAGCAGGAGAAATCTTACTCGTTGAATTACCAGGCGGTTATCTCTCATTAGATGAAGTACAGCTTTCAGGCAAGAAACGTATGCCGATAGCCGACCTGCTTCGCGGCACAAAGATAGAAGTAATTCAAAGTTAATAAATTCAAAATTCAAAATTAAGACGAAGATGAAACACCGACTCGCCTTCCTACTGCTGTTTACCATTATTCACTTTTCACTTTTCACTTTTCACTCTCTTGCCCAAACTCCCGTTTATCTCGACCAGACGAAAGACATCGAGACACGTGTGGAAGATGCGCTCAGCCGCATGACGCTGGCCGAGAAGATTAACGTGATTCATGCTCAGAGCAAGTTCTCGAGTGCTGGTGTGAAGCGTCTCGGCTTCCCCGATTTCTGGACGGACGACGGACCTCATGGCGTTCGCCCCGATGTGCTTTGGGACGAATGGGAGCAGGCGGGACAAAGCAACGACTCGTGTGTGGCATTCCCTGCCCTGACTTGCTTGGCCGCTACATGGCATCCCACGCTCTCGGCCCTGTATGGCTCGGCTTTGGGCGAGGAGGCATTGTATCGCGGAAAAGCCATGATACTTGGCCCTGGCATAAACATCTACCGCACGCCTCTTGGAGGCCGTAACTTCGAGTACATGGGCGAAGACCCCTACCTCACTTCCCGTATGGTAGTGCCGTACGTTCAGGGGTTGCAGAGCGTCGGCGTGGCGAGTTGCGTGAAGCACTATTGCCTGAACAACGACGAGGAGTACCGACATCAAGTGAACGTGATTGTCAGCGACCGCGCCTTGCACGAGATATACTTGCCGGGCTTCGAGGCTGCTGTCAAGGAGGGCAAGGCATGGGGCGTGATGGGTGCCTACAACCTCTACAAGGACGAGCACAACTGCCACAACCAATATACGCTCAACAAGATATTGAAGCAAGACTGGGGCTTCGACGGCGTTGTGGTCAGCGACTGGGGCGGAGCGCACGACCTCGACCAAGCTGTCAGGTACGGCCTCGACATGGAGTTCGGCACTTGGACCAATGGTTTGTCCGAGGGTGCTTCGAATGCTTATGATATGTACTACCTCTCCAAGCAGTACCAAAAAGCCATCGTCGAGGGCAAATACACGACCAAGGAACTCGACGAGAAGGTGCGCCGCGTGC
>Ga0310690_10006011_pt1 | contig 16162 bp, 9 predicted proteins | sample AusTroGonzalo_MG_2_FD_207661 | JGI IMG/M metagenome (GOLD analysis project Ga0310690, IMG submission 207661) | Bovine rumen microbial communities from tropical cattle in Woodstock, Queensland, Australia - Gonzalo_04 (v2) (version 2) | ecosystem: Host-associated > Mammals > Digestive system >... | reverse complement strand
CAAGAAAGCTACATTGGCTGCAATGGCTTTCAACGGATAATTGCTCAACGCCGCACACGCATAGCTCAGCGCCCCGCCTTGACTTGAACCCTCGGCAAACAAATGACTCATATCGCTCGTCTCGCGTGTTCCCATAAAATCAACCGCGCGCACGACGTCCATAAACGCGCCGCGATAATAATAACTGTCCTTGTCGCCGAAATTGAAAGCGAACCACTCCGAATTATAGATATTCAAACAATCCTCCGTTACACCCGGGTTGCCGGTTGAAGCGGGACGGTTGTTGAGGTACTGACCGCGATGAGAGAGATAGAACTCCGCAAACTCCGATGCATCACCGAACGGGCACTCGCATTTAGCCGTGCTACCCGCCGTGTCATATCCGTAGAAATGCATAATGACGGGGTGCTTCTGACCGTCCTGCGGTTCGCAATAATAGCCGCGAATCTTAACAGGTTCACCACTTAGACCGTCCGGAACAGAGAGCAGTTCCACCAGATAAACCTTGCGTTTTGCGCTACTGTGCTCGGGAATCTCAATCAAGTTCGCCTGCATATCAATTGCCGCCAACTGCGCTTTTGTTTTTGTCCAGAACTCGTCGAAATCCGGCTGTTTGTCCGGCGGAGAAACAATCTTAAACGGGTCGATAGCGAACACGAATGAACGGGCACTCTTGCCGTTCACCCAGCATACGGCGCGGTAGAAACCCGGCTCTAAGTTGTCCGGCGTCGTCACAAGAGCATCCAACGAACCATTGCCGGCAACTTCCACGCTGTCCGTCAAGGTCATCACCTCTTTCTTCTTGTCGGTCGAGATTCGCACTTCGGTCTCTACTTTCACCGCCATTGCGTTCTTGTTCACGATATGAATGGTGATTTGCGGTTTGCCGCTCCACACCCAGTCATTCGTCACAGGAACAGACTGCTCTATCAGCGACAGATCCGGCTCTGCTTGAGGCTGCGGCTTCTCACAGCCGCAGGCCCAAAGCATCACCGCCAGCAAAGTAATGATTAATGAATAATGAATGATGAATATCTTCTTCATAATTATTTCTTTCAGTCAAAAGATAAAAGTCGAAAGACAAAAGCCGCTTTTTTCTTTCAGCGAGTCGGTCTTATTTGAGATAATCATTCAAATTGACGATATTGAACGCATTGTAGTACTTGTCCATATTATGCTCAATACGCATCAGTACGACTTCCTCTGCGTGAATACCCAGACGCTCCAAGTTGTCGTACAGTGTTTGACGAGCAACCAGTGCCTCCGGCTTCTGCCATATATAACGGCAACCGGTCTTCACGAGCCATAACTGACGATCCGGCGTGCAGTCCTTGAGGTCCTTGCCTACCTCTTCGCCGTGCAGCCATTTCTTCCAGCGGTTCGAGTCATATACGCATTGCCAGAGCACCTGCGTCATGTTGGAGAGTTGAGCAATCTTGCCCTCCGCGTACAGTTTTTTCTCTTCTTCTTCGAGCTCAGCCAGCGCGTCGTACTCGTTCATTGTGAACTCCGGACCTACGTTCGCAGCACCCATACCTGCCTTCGGATAATCCTCCGGATTCTCTACATCGTCACTATAGTGACCCTTGATATAACTGCCGTACGGACGAACCTTGGCGGTCAGCGCTTTGGCAACCTCCGGATCAAAGAATGTGGTATGCAGGTCGGTTCCCACTTTACCTACGATGAAGCACGGCCAGATATCATCCAGACCTACTTCGTGCAGACCGGCTTTCAGGCCCTCAAGGAACGTATCGAACGTTTTCTCGTCAGCCAGACCACCGTGAACTTCCTCTGTACCTACTTCGTAGGAAATCGGAGCGATGTTATGTGCCTTGCGGAAATCCTCGGCGTGCTTGATGAGTTCCACCGTGCGTTTAACCACTACGTGGATGTCGATAATCTCACCCTTCGGCAGGAAAATATCTACGGTCGGATCCACGTGAATCAGGTCGTAGCCTGCCAGAATAGCCGCCTCATAACTTTTCTTCACACCGTTCATCGCACGTTCGGTGTCCCAGCGCTCAATGCTCTGGATATCCTTCAACCATGGACCTCCGTGGTCAATAGCCACTACGTACGGACCTGTGTAATGAACTGCAGCTGCCTCACGAGCCAGAATCTTCGTGAACATCTCCTGCGTCATACCGGTATAACCGCCGTCGCAGTCCACTTGGTTCAGGGTAGTTGCGAAATAGATCGGCGAGTTGTTACGTTTAGCTGCGCGGAACGATGCCTTGATTACGGACAGGGAGTTCGGACAAGCTGCAAACAATGTCATTGGAACTCCGGTTGCTTTTTTTCTTTCCTCCATCACCCGGAGGATATTCTCAGTCTTTGCCATATTGCTTTTGTTTTTTATTTTGACGTTTGTTATGCCGGATGTCATCCGGCTTTCTTGTTTCCATCCGCCAATTTTGGCGGATTCCCTTTCTCCCTCTCTGCGGGAGAAGGTCGGGGAGAGGTTTTTTATTCGTAAATGGTCACTCCCTCCACCACGCGGTGGATGTTGCCGCTTACACTCGGTGCATCCGGATTCAGCCCATGAGCCTTCGAAGCGTAGAAGCCTAACAACTGGCCTACCACTACGAACGGCACAATGCCGTAATGTGCGTTATCGGCATAGCCGTACGGCATCTTAACCACGAGGTCGGCCTTCACGCCCGGCAACTCCGGTGCTTTGCCGCCAATCACGATGATCTGTGCCACCGGCGTGTTGTTTGCATCTACCTGCTTGACGAGGTCGCGCTCGTAACGCTGTACATCCTCCTGATCGGTCATTAGATAAACGACGATGGACTTCGAGTTCACCACTGCCTTCGGTCCGTGACGGAAGCCGAGGAAGCTATCGAACTTACAAACCACAGCACCATCTGTTAACTCTTGCAGTTTGAGGTGGCACTCTTCGGCGATGCCCTTCAGCGCACCTGAACCCAAGAACACACCGCGCTCGAACGGACGAGAAGCGATCTCTTTCAGTTTCTCTTCATATTCTGCAATCACGCACTCTGCGTTCAGAGCCGCCTTCTCAATCTGCTCTACGTCCTGCTCCAAGGTGTCGATATGACCGAGCATCAAGCAGGTCAGCAGCATCGTAGAGAACGAACTGGTCATTGCCAGACTCTTGTCATCCGTCTCCTCCGGTAACAACAACGCTAGAACATTGCTTTCTTCTTTCGACTTTCGACTTTCGACTGCTTGCATTGCAAGCTTACCATTTTTATTACATGTGATGTAAACGTGCGCTACGTTCTTGCACACTTTGTTCGCCAAGTTTACTGCCGCCACACTCTCCGGGCTGTTACCCGAACGAGCAAAACTGATCAGCAACAACGGACGCTCGGCATCGAGCAGATATTTCGCATGTGTCACGATGTCGGTCGTCGGAACTGAACGCACATTGCGCCACATACCGCGCATCACAGGACAGAGGGCATCACCGATAAACGCCGATGTGCCTGCACCCGTCAATACGATGTCTGTGTCTGGAGTCAAATACTTGTGCATGAACGCACTAACCTCAGCCTTTGCCGCTAACAGCGCTTTCAGTTCCTTGCGCCACATCGCCGGCTGCTGATGAATCTCATCGAATGTGTAATTTGCCATAGTATTAATTGTTTTTATAATTAGTTCCTCGTCTTTGTTTTTCTGTGTTCCTCTTCCCTTTTTTTTATCCGCCAATTTTGGCGGATTCCTTCTCTTTGTCTTTTTCCCGCAATTTCATGCGGGTCTTTGGAATCTTTTGTTATTTACATAAATCAATCACGCTGCAAAATTACAACATTTTTTTTGTACTTTTACACGCGCGTATTATGCTTTATAGCATATTTTCGAAACAATAATTCCCAACTCCCTGTAAATAAACACCTTATATGTTTCGTTTTTTATTTCGCAACCTTTCGAAAAACCCCCATTCATTCTTGTCCCATCCCCTTGTCACTTATCGCAAAATCCTCTTATCACTTATCGCAAAATCCTCTTTGCCGCATGCATTCTCCTCCCTTTCTCCTCCCCTAGTCCTCTCATAGTCCTCTCATAGTCCTCCCCCCTTGTCTTCCCCCTAGTCCTCTCCTATCCCTTCCCCTTTTCCTCCGCCAATTTTGGTGGATTTTAGTCTCGAATGAGTAGTAGGAAATTAGTAGGTGATTAGTAGGTTATTAGTAGGTGATTAGTAGGTTATAAATCTCTCTATTTAACCTCCACTTGGATTTTGTTTTTCCTTTTGGGATCATTTTGGCCCCGGCGGCTATATTTGACCATATTTTTTTCGAAACATTACGAAATAATAAAATACCGCCTTTCAAAACCTTTTAATCGGCTGAATATAAGCGAAATAGATATGGTTACAATAATGAATATCTTTTTTATGTTATAAAACATTTTCTCCCGCGCCCGCACGTTCAATAATTATTTGTACCTTTGCACCGATTTTGTGGCTTATTAGTCCCCAAATACCCTTAAAATGAAAACAAAATATCAAAATATCATGAGAAAATTATTACTACTTATCCCGGTATTAGTGACAGCCTTTACGGTAAACGCAACATCTACGCGTATCACAACCGATACCTATGGATCGGATAATATCCGTAAGGCTTTATATTACGCAACAACGGACACAATTGTCGTGGCTGATGGTACGTACGAAGAGTCTACGTCTAATTATCTGGATTTGAACAAGAACATTGTTTTAATGGCGGAAGGTTCGAATGCAGTTATTCAAACGAGAGTGCCGGTTATTATTAATGGCGGAGTGAGAGCAATTATTAAGGGCATTAAGTTTGATGCGACGTATCTGACGGATTACACGCATCTTATTTATGCTTCTGATGCTAGCGACAATAACCGTTTATACTTGGATGGATGTGAATTATATAATTTTGCTCCTGTAAGTAGTCTCATTTATTGTGCTTCCGACAAGAAAATGGACTCATGCATCGTTAATAATTGCAAATTTCACGACAATAACAGAAGCTGTTTATTCTTTGAAAATGCCGACATGGTAGGTGTAGTAGTGACTAATTCTACTTTCTACAATATAGCGAATCCATCTACTAGCTACTCCGCAGGTATTATTGATCCTCGAGGAACTAGTACAAGTCTTCTTGTCGATCATTGCACATTCTATAATTGTCCGGCTAAAAATTCTGACTACGGAGCCGTAAAAGTATTAAATTCTACGAATGCCATCGTTTCCAACAGCATCTTTATGATGCCGGAAAGTTTTAGTGGTTCGAGAGCTATACACATGATTGCTGGTAATGTCGTAAGGAATTGCCTTGTATATAATTATACTGCCTCTACGAATGGAATTCATTATAACGTAACACCTACAGATTGTTTATTTGCCAATCCTCTCTTCACGGATGCCGCCAATAATGATTTCTCTTTCCCTGCTAATTGGACTACTGGAAATATTTCTCCGGCACGCGGCGCTGCAACCGATGGTTCTGATCTTGGTGACCCGCGTTGGTACACCGAAGAAACACTGCCTTCGACAGATTTCGCTTCCGCTTATGACCTTATGCCGGTCAAGGCTTTGCTCTCCGGCAATATCGCATTAGACGAGGCTAAGATCAAATATAGTGGATCGGGAACTCCTGGCACGGCCAAATGGAAACTACATATAGAAAAGGCCTGCGCTTTGAGTGTACTCGTGGACAGAACAGTCGGCAATTCTAGCGGATGCCAACTCGCACTCACTGCATATGACGCTGACGACAACGTTGTGGATGCGGTTGCTGCAACGTCAGCGAGTTATTCGGAGGCTGACATTACTCTCCCGGGGAGTATATACATTCCTGAAGCAGGAGATTATACCCTGATACTTACTAATAGTACAAACAACTCTGGTGCTATTTTGGAAAAAATCACCCTTTCCTATATGGGCGGTGCAGTACAGGCCATTTCTACATCAGCGAATACCACTCTTCCTATTGATGAAGCTTGGTTTGCCGGTTGTACACGCGATGCGGATGGTATTACATTTACCGGTCATACTACGGATTGGATTAAATGGAATATTTCTACAACAGAGACGAAATTCTATGATCTCACTCTTAACATTAATGCTTCTAATGCACACGGTTTGACGGTTGCGATTTACGAAGATGAAAATGCAGTTCCTGTAGCAAGTGTTACAGAAGGCTCATACATTAGCACAACTGGCACACTTTCTCTTGAATTGGGACGTATCAGTCTAAGCGGAGGAAAAAACTATGTGGCAAAAATTACCAACGCGCCTTCAGGTTCCGTACCGGAGGTAACAAACCTCACCTTCGCGCCGGTTGTGGCGACGACCACCTCTTTGCCCAATACGCTTGATTTTGTCAATGCGGTTCTCAGTGAACGTGCACACCTTACAGGCGGCAATCTCTATTTTGCTCCGATTGGCGACACCAATCCTGTAGGAGATTGGGCTCGCTGGTCGGTTGCAACGAATCATAACGGTTTGTTCCTCTTCACGATGGGTGTGAATAGTGATAATGCCCAAAGCTATAAAATCTCTATCTTGGATGACGGAGACAATGTAGTTGACTTCTGCGACCTGAAGACCAATTCCGGTGTGCAGACACTGAAGCACTGTTTCCAACTTGCAATAGGAAATTATTCTGTCAAGGTGGAGAATACATATGCTTGGTCTCACGGCTATCTTACAAGTCTTGTCGTTTCCGAGCCGAACGACGCTGTCACTATCAATGAGAGTGCAACTACAAACGAATCCTGGGCGGCAAAAGTTAATGATGGTAATTCGTACAATGTGCAAATCATCCGTACTATCAAAGCCGGCATGTACAATACATTCTGTCTGCCGTTCGAGGTTTCGTCCAACATGTGCAAAGCTATTTTTGGATTAGATGTAGAGTTGCGTACGTTGGATGAAGCAATCGTTGAAGACAATGTTCTTACGCTCAATTTCAAGAATGCTTCGGACATCTATCCGGGCACACCGGTTCTCATCAAGACTTCACGAGACATTGTTAATCCTGTCTTTACTGACGTACAATTCACTACTGCTGCTCCTTCTGCCACCACGAAGACCCATGCTGACTATGAGGGCACATTTGTGAAGTCATCCTTAGACGCCGACCCGAATATACTCTTCTTGGGAGCGAACAATAAACTCTATTTCCCAACCGCATCTGTTGAAATATTAGGAATGCGCGGCTGGTTCGAGATTCATGGTTCTGGAGGATCGGCTCCTGCGGTTTACAGCGCACGCATCATAACGCCGAATAATATCCCGACTGAAATCGAAATTGTCCGTCCCGAACCTACAACTAAGAGCCAAAAACTGCTTATGAACGGGCAAATCTATATTATGTACAATGGAACAATGTACAACGCACAAGGTCAGATAGTAAAATAAAATTTGAATCATTTTGACCTTATTGGACGAATAAAAGAAATCATATTTGAAAACAAATAAATTTTGGACTTATGACAAAGCACTATATTCAACCTGCAACGCAAAGTCAATCGATTTGCCCCATCTACACTATTTGTGTAGGTTCTGTACATGGTAATGCCGGCCTTGAGTACGGCGGTGGCTCTAACGGAGAGGATCCCGACCAAAAACCATTCTAATCTAATGGAAATAACATATCAATATACTAAAAAAACACTATTATGAAGAAATTATTCTTATTTATCTCTATCTTCGCTTTTGCGATGATGGCGAATGCAACCACATGGAGCATTGGCCCAAATGATCCACAATCTTCCGACAACATCCGCCGTACTGTGCGTGACAAGGCACAAAACGGTGACATTATTGTTCTTGCCGATGGTACATACACCGAGGCGGAAGTAATTACATTCGACAAATCCGTCACCGTAATGGCTGCTGAAGGTGCACATCCGGTGATTGCACAACACTATTACAGCAAGGTTACCAATGGTGCAGATGTGAAATTCATCGGTATTAAGTTTGATGGATCTATCTACCCGGCAAGCGACCACTGCTTCTATCCTTATGACAACACAGCAGGCAACGAACTCCATTTTGAGAATTGTGAGTTTACTGGATTTGCAAGCTATGTTCTTTACAACAATGGTAGTTATTCGCTTGACTCTCTAATTGTCAACAACTGCTATTTCCACAACAACACAAAGAGTTGCGTTATTTTCTTTAAAAATCATGAGACTGCGGGTTCTCAATCTGTCAAAGGTGCTCATATTACCAATTCTACATTTGCTAACAATTTGACGGCAGATTATAGTGTTGTTTATATTATGAATCAAACTCAATCTGCTGTTTCTGATATTGAAATACTGCTTGACCATTGTACATTCTATAACAACCCTGTTACAAATACAGACCATTCCTCCCTTCGTTCCTACAAATCAACGAATGTTACTGTTTCCAATTGTATTTTCGCACACCCGGAAGCTGTAGATGCTCGTGTTACGTGCCTTTATGGTGGTGCTGTCAGCAACTGTCTTACGTACAACTTGACACATGATGCCAGCCAAAATGGTCACCGTCAAAGTGGCGGTCAACCTGTATTGACGAACAATTTCACCGCTGACCCGCTTTTCACAGATGCTGCCAATGGTGATTATTCTTTCGCCGGTAACTGGGTAACAATGAATCTTTCTCCGGCACGTGGTGCTGCCACCGATGGTTCCGACCTTGGTGACCCGCGTTGGTATTCTGCAGAAGTTCTGCCAAATGTAGATTTCGCTTCGCCTTACCAGTTTATTGGAACGAAAGCTTTATTGGCTGGACAAATCGGTTTGAATGCTAACGATAATATTGAGTACTATGACACAGAGGATAAGGGTACTGCAACTTGGAAGATTCATGCCACACGTGCCTGCGTCCTGAATGCCACCCTGAATATGGAAACCGGCTCGTCAAGTGGTCATATTTTCAAAGTAGAAGTGCTGGATGCAGACGGTAACACCGTAGGAGAACTGGCAGAGCCTTCTCAAAGCAGCCATGATGGCAACATTGATCTGCCGGGCACGCTGTCTATTCCGGCAGAAGGAGACTACACCGTAATACTATACAACCTCACTGCTTGGTCTTCAGCCAAACTGGAGGGCGTTACCTTCACTTATGTTGGTGGCGAAGTACAGAACATGCCCGGTACAACCAACATTGCAGACGCGTGGTTCTCTTCTGAAGGTACACGTGCAGACGGCAAGATAGATTTCCCGGATGGCTATATCCAAGACGGTTGGGTGAAATGGAATGTCTCTTTTGCGAGCGCAGCCAACTACAACGTGACCGTGAACATCGACAACGCGAACGGTCACAATTACACTGTTGCGCTCTATCGGAGCGAATCGGATGAATCTCCTATCACCGTTAGCGAGGGCGGACAAAAGGGTACTATTGGCACGCTTGAGTTAGGAGCAATGGAAGTTCCGGCGGGCAACTATATTATGAAAGTAACCAACGCTACGCAATATTCTGATGCTAAGTTGATCAGCGTTAACTTTGCTTATGCTGGCGGTGCAGCAGTCGATTTGTCAAAGACCACTCCTGCTGCGCTCCTTCCGAACGCTGACGCGATCCTCTCTGACGATTGGACGATTGAAGATGGCAAGATTTCTTACACAGAGAGCAAAGCTACTACTGGCTATGCCAAGTGGAATGTGAATTGTGCGGACTATGGAAACTATAATGTTGCCGTTAATATCTCTTCTGATAATGGACACGGTATGAGAGTGGAAGTGTTCGAGGATGAAGCACAACCGGCTATCTACACATTGGACGAAGCAAGTTCCGGCAAATATCACACCGGCGATTTGGCTCTTGATTTAGGAAATGTCCTTCTTGCAGACCGCGAATACGTGGTTAAAATCACCAACACAGTATCCAGCTCGCATGCAAAGATTGCAAGCATCGTTATTACCTATCAGAATGGAGCACAGGCTACATTGCCGGCAACGTTCAATTTCGAAGATGGTATGTTGAGCGAAAAAGCACATATCACGGACGGCAATCTGTGGTTCAACACCATTGGTGACTCCAACCCTGTTGGCCAGTGGGCGAAATGGAATGTAAAGGTTACCAATGCAGGCACCTTCCTCTTTACAATGAACATAAGCAGCACGAATGGTCAAAATTACAAGATTTCTATTCTGGATGGAGAAACTGTTATTGATGCGTTCGAATCAGGTTCTATTGGATCCGGTGACAAAACCGTTAAGCACTATTTCAACTTGGCGGCTGGTAACTACACCGTAAAACTAGAGAATATTTATGCTTGGTCGCAAGGTCATATTGTTAGTCTCATAGTAACAGAGCCTTCTCTCCTCGTGCTGGATGAAGCAGCAGTAACAAATGCTGTTATTTCCGATAACTACCGTATCGATGCTCAAGATATTCAAATAACTCGTACGGTATTAGGAGGTATGTACAATGCGATCTGCCTTCCGTTCGATGTAGAGACAGCTTCACTACTATCTATATTCGGAAGTGATGTGAAATTGTACGAACTTGGAGGTGCAACAATTAATGGCATAGTACTTGACTTGCAATTCAACGAGGCGACCTCTATTTACCGTGGCACTCCGTATCTTATCAAGACTTCTCGCAATATTGTCAATCCTGTTTTTGAGAATGTTATAATAAAAGAAAAAGTTGGACAACAAACTAGTGGCACTGACGCTGACTTTATCGGCACATTTGTTTCTATGAATGTTGCGGCTGACGGACAGAATATGCTCCTCTATGCAAATGACAGAATTGGATTCCCAAGTGCAGCTAAGACGCTCAATGGTTTCCGTGCATACTTCCAATTGCACACATCTTCTGGTGCACCTGTTCGAGAAGCACGAATCATTACTCCGAACAATGTGCCGACGGTCATCAACCTGGTTGAGGATACCAACAATGGCACGTTCAAGACGATTGAAAACGGACAACTCATCATCATCCGTGATGGCGTTCAATACAATGTAATGGGCGCAAGGGTTAAATAATAGATGAAAGATAATTTGAAATGTTTAACTTTTAAAAGATTACAATTATGAAAAAGCTCTATATTCAACCCAAAACTGAGTCGCAACAGACGCGCTTTACCGCTAACCTTTGTGTAGGTTCTGTCAAAAGCAATTTGAATCTGAATTATATCGGCAATACCGACGAGGATCCGATTTAAAATTCAATACGTATTATTTATCAGCAGCAGCCCGAAGTGCGGGCTGTTGCTGATAAAAATAAGTCATATCCATGAAAAAACTTGTTCTCTTTTCGAGTGTCCTTTTTTGTGCCCTTGCACTCAACGCCGCGACCGTCAATGTAACCCCGGGTTCCGGTACGCTCAAAACAGCAGTTAATGCCGCTGCAGCAGGTGACATCCTCGTTCTGGCAGACGGCGAGTACACGGAGTCTTCTTCTATCAAACCCACTGTGGCGCTGACTATTCAAGCTGCAGAAGGGGCCAAACCGATCCTCAAGTTATCCAGTCGCATGGAGATTAAGGCGGATTTCACGCTTCAAGGGGTGACTATCCGGAGTACCGCCGATGTACTACGGATGGTGAACGGCGATGCACTCTTCGATGTCACCATTGACAATTGTCTCTTCCTTCTCGGCGCAGAGGCCAACACCGCTCGAGCGATATACGCCAATAATGTGCCGCAACAACTGCGTAATGTCTCCATCACCAACTGCACTTTCGACGGTGGCAAAGGAACAGGTCGTTTCATCTACCTGTATGGAGGTAGTGACTTGAATCCTATCTCCGGCTCTGCTATCATCGACCACTGCACGTTCTATAACAGCACGGACACGCGAGGCGTCTATCCCGCTAACCTCGACAACACGCATATTACCAACTGCATCTTCATGAATCCGACCGAGAAAGAAGGTGCGGTCAGTTTTGCGGTGTATGGTTCCAATTCCTACGTGCGTAATTGCCTGTCATTCAATGCTCCTGTCAAAATAGGAACAGGCGGGTCGCAGGCTGACAATATTATCCGCAATCCCTATTTCGTCCATCCTGAAGCCGGTGATTTCCAACTCTATAAGAACAGTCCTGCTGTAGGTGCAGCCGCAGACCATAGTAACCTCGGTGACCCGCGTTGGGGTGTTTCGTCGGAAAACTACGACAACAGTGGTGACCCGTATATCCCGTACAAACAGCCCTATTCGATGGCGCCGACCACTAACTCTGTCAAGGTTCTCTGGCAGATGAACGACGAGGCTGCACCGACTGATGCGCTCGTTTATTACGGCACCGACCCCAATAATCTGGACCAACAGATCCAGACCAACACCGGCTGGAACGTAGTCGGCGAAGGTTTCGTACACGTAGTGACACTCACCGGACTGCAACCCGCCACCCGCTATTACTTCACAGTCGGAGCCAGTGCTACCCGTCGTTATGACAAAGTCAGCAGCACCAAGACTGCACCCGAATCCGGTACAGCTTTCCGTATCTTCACTATCAGTGATATTCACGGCAATGCGCGCAGTAACTGGTCTAATATGCAGGATTTCATCTGCGGCCTTAATTGCGATATCGCTCTCATGAACGGCGATTTCGTCAGCAGCAAAGGGGACGACCGTAATTGGAATAACTATTACTTCACTCCGGGTGCTCAGTTCCTCAGCCAAGTGCCTGTGATGTCTTCGCCCGGAAACCATGAGACCGGTGACCCCTTCACGTATCGCTGGTCGTCCTTCTACGACTATTTCCATCAGTTCAGTCACGAGGGCGCACCCGAAGGCGATACCATTGACCCGCGCGGTGAGTCGTATTTCCATTTCGTTTACGGCAATATGGATGTCATTGTGCTGAATATCAACGGAGACCCTTCTTCGCCTGAGTTCCTCCCCGGTAGCAAACAGTATCACTGGGCAGACTCCATATTAAATACGTGCGCGCGTCCGTGGATCATCATCTGCCATCATGTGGGTGTACACACGACCGGTTATCACGGACAGTGGGCTGATGAACCCCGTCAGATGGGCACGCTCTTCGAGAAATATGCGGCACAGGGCAAGCGCATCATCTCCCTCTCCGGTGATGATCATTCGTTTGAACACCTCTACAAGGATGGCGTCCATTATGTGCGCCCGGGTTGCGGACGGGACGCTAACTACGACCAGCAGAAGCAACTCAAAGATTTTCAGTATTCGATGTTCTATCGCCGCGTTTCGTGCTTCTCTACGCTCGATATGTCTGCCGATGCGTCCACGATAACACTCCAAGCCTATGACTCGGTGGGCAACCCGTTCTATTCCTATACGTTCTTGAAAGAAGGCGAGGTTATCAACCCATCGGTTAACTTCACCGTCCCGTCCAAGGAGGTGAGCGTGGAAGATTCAATCTTGCTGCGTTGGTTCACTTTCGACCCCGCCAAAGATGCCACGGTCTCTTTCTATTATTCCCAGACAGCCGGTGCTACGAGTGTTGAGGGGATGACGCCCATTGTTACCAATCTACCCGGTTCGACAGAGAAATACATGTGGCACACCCGCGATATTATGCCCAAGGGCAAGTATTACATTTATGCCCTCATCACTTCGGGCGGCAAGAATCTGATGGGAAGCAACACCGCAGTGGTCAATCTGTTGGAAGACACTACACCTCCTCCTGCTCCGACTCACCTCACCGGTTACAAGAATGCCGGGCAATACCATCTCACGTGGACCAACCCGACTCACCTGATTCATTTAGACGAACTGTTGACTGATTTCAGCGGAGGTATAGGCAGTATGCAGGCAGAAGGAGACGATGGCGCAACAATGGCTATCAGTCTCGCTGATGGTGCGCTTAAATGCGATTATAGTATCACCAAAGAGTGGGCAACAGCTTCGGCAGATTTTGTTTTGGATGCCCCGGCAGACAAACATCAGACACCTTTTCTCTCTTTCCGACTCAAAGGCAATGGCACATCCACCGACTTGCGGTTGGTTTGTAAGAATATGTCCGCCAACCATGAAGACTGGTGGTTTACTGAGTCGGTCAACCTCTCGAAAAACGACTGGCAGACAGTGACGCTCGACCTGCGCACATTACAGGCTTTCGACTGGTACACCAATACTGATGATCACAACCAGCTGGAGGGGCTCGTGCGTATCTCTTTTGCTGTCTCTACCGGCTCTGCTACTACGGGCACGTTCTATCTGGATGACCTGCATCTCAGTGGCGATATCTATCCCGCGCCGGATTACCAACAGACCGTCATTGTGCGTAAAGACAATGCTTTTCCTTCTTCTCCAACAGACGGCACGGAGATCTATCGGGGAACAGCCGAGACCTGCGCAGATCCTTCTGCCACGGTGGGACAAGTCTATTATTATGCCGCCTTTGCCTCTGACGACCGCAACAATTGGTCAGCAGCCGACGCAGGCGCTCAGTGGAAATCTGAAAACGTACCGGAAGGAACAGCTATCGAACAAATAGAAGGAACTTCTGACTCGCAGAAATTCCTTCTCAATGGTCAATTGTATATCCGTCACGGAGCAGGTGTCTATACCGTTTTAGGACAAACCAGTTCTATTTCTCCGAAGAACTCGGGGCAATGAAAATCGGGTTTCGGCAGATCAATCGGCTGCCAACTCAAGAAATGAGGTTTCTTCGTTTTATCCGCGCACTTGTAGAAGTTTGCGCGGATTTTTTGTGGAAAGACCGGCTCGCTCTCTCTAAAAATCAGTTTCAAGGGAATCTGTAATTCAACGTCCCATTCAAACAAACCGTCTTTCTCCTCAAAAGCCTCTCGCGGAAACGTACATTTTCGCTTGATTTGCGCCATTTCTTCCGGAGAAAAAGGTCGTACCTCTTCGTCTCTGCCCAACCGCCGCGAGCCCACCATCGCACCGATACAGTTGCACTCGAAATTCATATAGTGTCGGTCACCCGGTACTTGGCAGAAGAACTCCACGCACGAATCCTCCCATACCGGTCCTTGGTCTTCGGTCGTCACCGCGCGCAGTTGCTCTCCTTTTACATGATAGTGCAGGAACAGCCAAGATTGGCTGTTGCTCACCTCTACCGTCACCTCCGGTTTCTCAGGAAAAGCTTCCGGCCAGTTGACATTATTGATGAATAGTTTCATGAATTATTGTTTTTTTCGTGGTCACGTGATCACGTGATTTCGTGGTCACGACAGTTTCTTAATGATTCTCTCCATTGCTTCGCGAGATTTCTCCTGCTCTTCGACGAGGCGGAGTTGTGCTCTTGTCCGAACCAGATTATGCTCCGGATAAGCAATCTTGTAATAGGTGTCGCCATTGATATAATCGGTGAAGAACCGCACGGTTTGCATATAACTCAGCAGCCGGCATCCGAACGGCAACAACTCTTTCTCCAACTCGGTCAGGAAAGTAGCCTCCTTGAGATAGCCCCGCGTATATGCCTCAAACACCTCTAAATCCACATGGATATTATCCAAATCCGGGTCGTCCTCCAGTCCCGTATTAGCTGCGGTACGCATAAAATCGCCGAAGTCGCTCAGTACGAATCCCGGCATTACGGTATCCAGATCCACGATACAGATTGGTCGCCCTTCTTCATCAAACAGCACATTATTCACCTTCGTGTCGCAGTGGTTGATATGTTTCTTCAACTTGCCTTCCCGGAACAGCACCTCTGCCAGGCACATCATCTCCCGACGCTGGTTAATCCATTCGATGATGTCCGCGCAGTCTGCTTTTCTGCCGGCTTTGTCTGCTGCCAAAGCTTCGTCTAACTCTTGCAACCTGAACTCCATATTATGGAAATTCGGAATCGACTCGCACAATGCATTGAATGGCAGGTCTGCCAGTTGGCGTTGGAAACGACCGAACGCTTGACCCGTCAACTCGGCTGATGCCGGTGTCACTTTCTCCTGCGAGGTGGCCGGTTCAACCAGTACATACAAGCGCCAATAATCGCCTTCCGGTGTCTTATAATAGAGTTTGCCCTTTTTGGTGGGAATCAACTGCAGCACCTTGCGCTCGATATCTTCTTCATGAGCAATCAGCAGTTTCTCGCGGATGTGCGAGGTGACAATCTCTATATTTCGCATCAGACCCTCCACATTCGTGAAGATACGATGGTTGATGCGTTGCAGACAATAGGACGGCTCGCCGATACGTTTAGCCGGAACAACAAACGAATCATTGATAAAACCGATACGCAAAGGACGCGGCTCGTCCACTTCATTCCAAATAGCAAAATGCTTCAATATCTCTTCCATAACATTATATCAGCCG
>Ga0310690_10006010_pt1 | contig 16163 bp, 13 predicted proteins | sample AusTroGonzalo_MG_2_FD_207661 | JGI IMG/M metagenome (GOLD analysis project Ga0310690, IMG submission 207661) | Bovine rumen microbial communities from tropical cattle in Woodstock, Queensland, Australia - Gonzalo_04 (v2) (version 2) | ecosystem: Host-associated > Mammals > Digestive system >... | reverse complement strand
AGTGCCCGCGGGGTTTGCCTTGGTCGCCAAGAGCGACAAGTGTCCCAACGTGGCGGTGGCCGACGTCAAGCGCCGTTTCTTCGGCGTGCAGTTCCACCCCGAGGTCAACCACACCGAGTACGGCAAACAAATGATTAAGAATTTCCTCTACGACGTGTGCGGCGCCAAAGGCGACTGGTCGATGGAGAGTTACGCCAAGACGGCGGTGGCCGCCATTCGCGCGAAAGTGGGGGACGGCAAGGTCCTTTTGGCGCTTTCGGGCGGCGTGGACAGTTCGGTCGCCGCGGCCTTGTTCGCCGAGGCGGTCGGCAAGCAGTTGACCTGTGTCTTCGTGGACCACGGTCTCATGCGCAAGGACGAGGGCAAGGAGGTCCGCGCGGCCTTCGATAAGTGGGATATCAATTTCATGGCCGTAGACGCCGAGGACCGCTTTTTGGTGGCCTTGGCGGGCGTGGAGGACCCCGAGACCAAGCGCAAGATTATCGGCGAGCAATTCGTCCGCGTGTTCGAGATGGTCGGCAAGCAAATCGGCAGTGTCGACTACTTGGCGCAGGGCACCATCTACCCCGACGTGATAGAGTCGGGCAAGGGCAACGGCGGCGCCGATGTGATTAAAAGCCACCACAACGTGGGGGGGCTTCCCGCGCACGTGGAGTTTAAGGAAATCATCGAGCCCTTGCGTATGCTCTTCAAGGACGAGGTGCGCGCCTTGGGTCGCGAGTTGGGCTTGCCCGAGTATTTGGTCAGCCGCCAACCCTTCCCCGGTCCCGGTCTCGCCATTCGCGTGATTGGCGACGTCACCAAGAGCAAATTGGATATGTTGCGTCAAGCCGACTACATCTTCCGTGAGGAGATAGAGCGGGCGGGCTTAGGCCCCACCATGAGCCAGTATTTCGCCGTTTTGACCAATATGCGCTCGGTGGGCGTGATGGGTGACGGCCGCAGCTACGACTATGCCATAGCCCTACGCTCGGTCACCACCGACGACTTCATGACCGCCGACTGGACGCGCATCCCCTACGAGGTCTTGGACCGCGCCTCCGTCCGCATCGTCAACGAGGTCCCGCACGTCAACCGCGTTCTGTACGATATTACCTCCAAGCCCCCCGCCACCGTCGAATTCGAATAATGGGAGCGAAACAGAGCGATTGACGGGCTAAGCGCTCTTGCGGGCGTACCGTGTACACCGAGTACACTGGGTACGCCCTTTTTCGTTTGCATAGTCCCTCACTCATCTCTGTTTCATCTCCCATTATTCGAATTAATGTGCATCTACAGGGAATTGTACGGACTAGGCTGTCCGCTCGGTCGTGAACACCGTGTAGGCCTAGTACACTGGGTATTTCATCCCTCGTTTGTACACCCACTCATTCATCTTCATATCACGCCCCATTATTCGAATTAACGTGCATCAACAGAGCGATTGACGGGCTAAGCGCTTTTGCGGGCGTACCGTGTACACCGAGTACACTGGGTACGCCCTTTTTCGTTTGCATAGCCCCTCACTCATCTCTGTTTCATCTCCCATTATTCGAATTGATGTGCATCATAAATCAAAAAAACTCTTCCTTTGAAGTGAACCCCATTTGGGACACTCAACAAAAAAACGCTTAACTAATATCTCCTATGGTACAATAGCCGTAGGAGGTATTTTTATATGGCAAGTAAAGGACAAAAGTTTAACAAATATACAGTTGAATTTCGGCAGCATGTTGTACAAAGGTATTTTAACGGAGAGGGAACAAGAGGGAGTTTGAGCCAAGAATACGGAATATCGGAGAATACTATCAATACTTGGATTAGAGCATATCGCAACAATATCCCAATAGGACAACAAGAAAGAGGAAAAGGCAGGAAGAAGGATAGTGAGATAGACTACAAAGAGAGGTATGAGATACTAAAAAAATACCAGGCATTCATAGAGGCACGACGAGAGAAAAAGTAATGTTCATTAGTCTGCATATCGGGGTATACAAGTTGGATAATATGTGTGCTGCTTTGGATATAGCCAAGAGAACGTATTATAAGTACCGCAATACGCAGGACAGAGACTACTACGATTATCTTCTGATAAGAGAGATATTCGAAGAAAGCAAAAGAACATACGGATATCGTAGGATATGTGAAGCCATTTTGATAAAGTATGGTGTAATACTGAATCACAAGAAAGTGGCGAGGATTATGAAAAAGTATAATCTGAAGCCGGAATACATTAAGAGGCTAAAACCCAATACAAGCAAGAAGAGAATAGAAGAGAACGTAAAGCCTAATCTTTTGAAGAGACAATTCAATGTTGAAGAGCGAAACAAAGTTTGGGTGACGGATATAACTTATTTGATTTGGAAGGACAAGAGAGCTTATCTATCTACCATCTTAGATCTATATGACAGACGAGTGGTTGCATACAAGATATCCAAGTTTAACAACAACCAATTGGTGATGGATAGTCTAAATGAGGCGATTGTAAAAGAAAAAGATGTGGACGGGATAATCCTACATAGCGACCAAGGATTCCAATACACATCTTTTGAGTACAAAGCCATCTGTACCGCCAATGGGATTACAATTTCAATGAGCCGAAAGGGTACTCCTATTGATGACTCTCCTATGGAGAGTTTCCACGGCATCCTAAAGAAGGAGACTTTGTACAACAATTATATCACAAGTTTGGAAGAATACATAGCCCTTGTTGAAGATTGGATAGAGTTTTACAATACGAAGCGCATAAAAAACAGGAAGAGAACTTAATCCCTTCCTGTTAAGCGCTTTTTTGTTGAGTGTCCCAAATGGGGTTCACTTCATACACGGTGGCTTCTGTTTTTATTGAAACTAGTCGCGGCTATTGCCAACGGTGCCTTTGAAGGGCAATAGAGCCATTTGACGGGCGCGTTTGATGGCGGTGGTCACGGCGCGTTGGTGCTTGGCGCAGGTGCCGGTCGAACGACGGGGAGCGATTTTGCCGTTCTCGGAGACGAACTTCTTGAGACGGTTGATGTCCTTGTAGTCGACGGTGTCTTTCTTCTCCACGCAGAAAATGCAAACCTTTTTCTTGGCGGGCTTGCGAGCGGGACGTTTTGCTACTTTCTCTTCGCTATTTGCTACTTTCTTTTCCATACTAATACCTCATTGACAATTAATTAAAAGGGAACGTCGTCATCGACGGGTTTGAGTGCGTTGGTCTCGGGGGCGTCTTCTTCGCCCGCGCCCTTGGTGGTGAGGAACTGCACTTCGTCCGCGACGATTTCGGTGACGTAACGCTTGGTGCCGTCGTTGCCGTCATAGCTGCGGTTTTGAATGCTGCCCGAGATGGCAACTTTGCTGCCCTTGGTGAGGAAGCGCGCGCAGTTGTCGGCTTGGGCACGCCAGGTGATGACGGTGAAGAAATCCGTCTCCTGCTTGCCGTAGCTACGAGACACGGCCACCGTGAACTTGCACACGGACAAACCGTTGTTGGTCTGGCTGAGCTCGGGGTTTTTGGTAAGGTTACCGATTAAAATAACTCTATTCATACCGTCCTCCTACTCACACAAGGTGACCAATTCACGAATGATGGACTCGTTGTTGCGCATTTGACGCTCCAACTCGGCCACAAACGCACCGTCGGACTCGAAGCTCATCAACACGTAGTAACCTTCGTGCTTATAAGTGCCGTTGACGTTGATACGATAGGCAAACTTGCGGGTACCCCATTTGTCGATGGCGATGACGTTGCCGCCGTTCTCTTCGATGAGGGCGCCGAATTTGCTGACAATCTCGGTCTTCTTCTCGTCCGCTACATCATTGTCGATGATGTACAAAACTTCATACTTGCTCATTGTTTTACCTCCTTTTGGTCTGATGGCCCCCGCTTTGGCGGGAGCAAGGGGCGCATTTTCACGCGCTGTACTATATTATAAACTGCAATATACGGTTTTAGCAAGCATTTTAACGCGGTTTTTTCACAAGATTTTGTGGAAAATTTCGCCTGAAAATTTAATAAAAAAGGCCCGTCAAAACGTTTGACATTTTGGGGGTTGTCCTTTACAATCAAGGCATAAACAACAAATCAACCTCGCCAATATAATTTCGGTACAAAGGTCCGTGAGTCTCTACCGTTTCGCCCAAAGGAAACGACTATTGGATAAAAGGTTCTTTCTCCCTTTTATATTGGCAGGAACATCGGCATCCTGCCTTTTTGATTGTATGGAGTTATTGGAGCAAAAGATTCAACAATGCGGCACGGTCATCGGGACCGACATCCTCAAGGTGGACAACTTCCTCAACCACCAGTTGGACATCGCGCTTCTTTACGAAATGGGCAAGGACGTTTACGAGCACTTCAAAAACTGCGCAGTTGGCAAAATCCTCACTATCGAGGCCTCGGGCATCGCGTATGCCGCCATCACGGCGCAGTTTTTTGGTTGTAACGTGGTGTTCGCCAAGAAGAAGGGTTGCCGCAACCAGTCCTCGGACGTCTACACCGCCAAGGTGCACTCCTTCACGCACGGCAACGACAACGTCATCGCCGTGGACCGCCGCTACATCCAAGCGGGCGAGCGTGTGCTCTTGATGGACGACTTCTTGGCGCACGGCGAGGCCCTCAGGGGTTTGGTCGAGGTGGTGAAGCAAGCGGGCGCTACCGTCGTGGGCGCGGCCGTCGCCATCGAGAAGTACCACCAAGGCGGCGGCGAAAGCATCCGCGAGATGGGCATAGACGTCTACGCGCAAGCGGTCGTGGAGTCCATGAGCGAAGAGGCGGGCGTCACCTTCCGCAAGTAGTAATCGCACCCAAAGGTGCTACACATAATCAAGAAAATATTTTTATGGAGGATAAAAACCTATGAAGAAAATCATCATCAGCATCATCGCAGTGATCGTGGTCGCTTCCATCATGGTAGCCTGCCTCGCCGGTTGCAACGAAACCCCCGACAACGGCAACACCGACAACGGCAACGCCGCGTTGAGCCTTTCCAACATCAAGGTCGGTTTGATTTGCTTGCACGACAAGAGCTCCACCTATGACAAGAACTTCATCGTCGCTATGGAAGAGGTGCAACGTGAGCTCGGCCTCAAGAATGACCAAGTCATCATCAAGACCGGTATCCCCGAGGGCGTCGAGTGCTTCAACGCCGCTGAGGAAATGGTCGCCTCCGGCTGCAACGTCATCATCGCCGACAGCTTCGGCCACGAGGCTTATATGATCCAAGCCGCCAAGAAGTACCCCAACACCTTGTTCTGCCACGCCACCGGTACCAAGGCCCACACCGAGAAACTCGCCAACTACGTCAACGCCTTCGCTTCCATCTATGAAGGTCGTTACATGGCCGGTGTTGTCGCCGGTATGAAGCTCAAGGCCATGCTCGACGCCGGCACTGTCACCTCTGCCAAAGTCGGTTACATCGGCGCCTTCACCTATGCCGAGGTTATCTCCGGTTACACCTCTTGGTTCTTGGGCGTCCGCTCCATCGTCCCCACCGCCACCATGGACGTCACCTTCACCGGTAGCTGGTACGACGAGACCGCCGAGAACAACGCCGCTCTCAAACTCATCAACGACAGCAAGTGCGTTTTGATTAGCCAACACGCCGACTCCATGGGCGCTCCCAATGCTTGCGAAGAGAAGGGTATCCCCAACGTCAGCTACAACGGCTCCACCGCCGCTTCCTGCCCCGACACCTTCCTCGTCTCCAGCCGTATCAACTGGGCTCCCTACTACAAGTACGTCATCGAGTCCAAGATTGCCGGCAAGACCACTGCGGACATCGGTTATGACTACACCGGCACCATCGCCACCGGCAGTGTGCAACTCACCGAGCTGGGCACCGCTGTTGCCGCCGGCACCGCCGAGAAGTTGGCCGAAGTCAAGGCCGGCCTCGCCGATGGCAGCATCAAGGTGTTCGACACCACCAAGTTCACCGTCACCACGAGAAACGGCGACGTCGAGACCAGCGGTCCCTTGACCACCTACTTGGCCGACGTGGACGACATGGGCGACTATGTTGGTGAGACCGAGGTCATCGCCGACGGTCAATTCAACGAGTCCAAGTTCCGTTCCGCTCCTTACTTCGACCTCACCATCGACGGCATCAACCTGTTGGACGTCAACTTCGGTGACTAATCAGCATAAGAGCAGACGACATTTAATCAACAACTAAAAGGCAAAGGGGCTATCGGGCTTTCCCGATAGTCCCTGCAACCTTTTTTATAACGCGCATACACACGTAATACTATGGACAAAAACTTAGCCATCGAAATGGTTGGCATCACCAAGGCCTTCGGTACCAAGGTAGTGGCCAACAAAAACGTGGATATCGACCTTCGTGAGGGCGAAATCTTGTCTTTGCTCGGTGAGAACGGCAGCGGCAAGACCACCTTGATGAACATGATAGCCGGTATCTATACTCCCGACAGCGGCAAAATCTACGTACGGGGCCAAGAGGTCGTGATTAAGTCGCCCATCGACGCCTTCTCCCTGCACATCGGCATGATACACCAGCACTTTAAGTTGGTGGACCTGTTCACTGCGGCGGACAACATTATTTTGGGCGAAAAGACATTCGGTTGGTTGCACGCCAACCGCGTGAAAAAGTTGCAAAAAATCGTGGACCAATACGGATTTAACATCGATTTGTCCCGTAAAATATACGATATGTCGGTCAGCGAGAAGCAGACCGTCGAGATTATCAAGGTGCTCTATCGCGGCGCGGATATCCTCATCTTGGACGAGCCCACCGCCGTCTTGACCCCCCAAGAAATCGACAAACTGTTCGCCGTTTTGCGCAAAATGCGCGACGAGGGCAAGAGCATCATCATCATTACGCACAAACTGAACGAGGTGATGGCGATTAGCGACCGCGTGGCGGTATTGAGAAAGGGTGAGCACATCGCCACCGTCAACACCTCCGAGACCAACGAGAAGGAATTGACCGACATGATGGTGGGGCAGAAGATTGACCTCAACATCGACAGAAAAGAGCCCGTCAACCCCAAACCCCGCCTCTTCGTCAAGGATATGACCGTCGTCAACAAAGAGGGTCGTACCATGGTGGACAACGTCAGCTTTGAGATAAACGGCGGCGAGATACTGGGTATCGCGGGCATCTCGGGCAACGGCCAAAAAGAGCTATTGGAGGGTATCGCGGGGCTTCAACCCAAAGAGTCGGGCGAAATCATCTTCCACAACCCCAAGGAGAACCGCCCCGTCACCTTCTACCACAACGATATCAAACAAATCCGCGCCAAGGCCGAGGCGGGTATGTTCCATTACCCCAACGGTTGCCGCGTGGACCTCAAGGGTATGTCCAACAAGCAGATAGAGAAGCTGGTCAACGACGAGCAAATCCTCTACTATGAGGACGAGGTCATCGACCTGAAGGATAGGACTCCCCGCGAGATACAGGAGCTCGGCATCAAGCTCTCCTTTGTGCCCGAGGACAGGCTCAATATGGGCTTGGTGGGTAGCATGAGCATCGTGGACAATATGATGTTGCGCTCCTATCGCAAGGGCAAATCCATCTTCGTCAACCGCAAGCGTCCCAAGAAGTTGGCCGACGAAATCATCCAAAACCTCGAGGTGGTGACCCCCTCCGACCAAATCCCCGTGCGTAGGCTTTCGGGCGGCAACGTGCAGAAGGTGTTGGTCGGGCGCGAAATTGCCTCCTCCCCCAAGGTGCTGATGACGGCCTATCCCGTGCGCGGCTTGGATATCAACAGCAGTTACACCATCTACAACCTCCTCAATTCGCAGAAAGAGAAAAACGTCGCCGTCCTCTACGTCGGCGAGGACTTGGACGTCTTGTTGGCCCTCTGCGACCGTATCTTGGTGCTGTGCGGCGGCAAGGTGTCGGGCATCGTGGACGCGAGGAATATCACCAAAGAGGAGATTGGTCTATTGATGACCAAACTGCCCGAAGAAATACAGATTTACCGCTATCCCGGTCAAAACGAAATGAAGGAGGGCGTGAGCGATGAAGAATAATTCCAAACGTGTACACGAGCCCTTGGTCCACTTGACGCGCCGCTTGAACGTGTCGCAACCCTATGCTTGGTGTCTGCGCATAGGCGCATTCATCCTGTCCATCTTGGCGTGCGCCATCGTCAGTATGTTGGTCAGCAAGACCATTACATTCGGCTTTTTCTTCAAATACCTCTTCAAGGGAGCCTTTGGCACCAGCCAAATGACGCAGGCCTTAATCCGCGAGTTGGCCATTCTGTTGCTGCTCGCCTTGGCCGTGACGCCTTGCTTCAAGATGCGCTACTGGAACATCGGCGGCGAAGGGCAGGCCATGATGGGCGCCTTCGGTTGCGCCTTGATTATCTCCTACTGCGCGGACAAGATGCCGGTGGGAGGCGTAATCGTGCTGTCTTTGTTGACCGCCATCGCCTTCTCGATGGTGTGGGCGCTTATCCCCGCCTTGTTCAAGGCCAAGTGGAACACCAACGAGACCCTCTTGACGTTGATGTTCAACTACATTGCCATCTGCTTGGGCGCTTTCCTCATCAAGAAGGTCGTGCCTAAAGGCACGGGCATCCTCAACTTCAACGCGGGCACCTTGGCGTCCTTGGGCGTCAACGACATTTGGCTCATCTTCGCGGTGGGCGTGGTGGTGCTCGTGCTGATGTTCGTCTATATGAGCTACAGCAAGCACGGCTACGAGATAGCCGTGGTCGGCGAGAGTCCCAATACCGCCAGGTATATCGGTATCAACACCAAGAAGGTTATCATCCGCACGCTTGCCCTCTGCGGCGCGTTGGGCGGCTTGGTGGGTTTCCTCTTGGTCTCGGCCAAAGACGCCAGTTTCCTCTCTGACAACACCGCGCAGTCTACGGTGGCGGGCCGCGGCTTTACCGCCGTCCTCATCAGTTGGCTCGCGCACTTCAATCCGTGGGCCATGGCGTTGACCTCGTTCTTGGTCGTGTTCATCACGCGTGGCGCCAACAACGTGGGTAGCTACGCCCGCCTCGGCAACAACTACGCCTCGATGATGGTGGGCATTTTCTTCTTCTTCATCATCGCGACCGAGTTCTTTATCAACTTCAAGATTAACTTCCGCAAGCGCAGCGAGATAGCCAGAGAGCCCGACGACCTGAGCGACAAAGCAGCAGGGTCCGTCGAGGCCCCCGTCCAAGACGCAGAGGCCGAAGAGCCCGCGCAAGAAGAGGAGATTGCCCGCGAAAGCGCACCCCTCGAGACCGCGCCCGCGGCGGACGACGACATCACGGAGTAAGGAGGACGCACTATGAACTTCATCACTATTCTCAAACAAGCGATTCGTTTCGGCGTGGTGTTCCTCTACGGTTCCACCGGCGAGACCATTGTGGAGAAGTCGGGCCACTTGAACCTCGGCATCCCGGGCATCATGTGCTTGGGCGGCGTGGGCGGCTGTATGGGCGCCTACTGGGCGTATAGCGGCCTGTATCACGGCGCGTCTACCGCGCACCTCGGCTTGGTCATCTTCCTCATCATCCTGTCCGCCGTGGCCATGGCTATGATTTTCGGCGGGTTGGGCGGATTGCTCTATGGCCTCTTCACCATCACCATGCGCTGCAACCAAAACGTCACCGGTCTTACCCTCACCACTTTCGGCGCGGGCGTACTGGGCTTCTGGGGCACGCAGATGGGCGACAAGGAGATTTATTTCGCTCCCGTCAGCCGTTTTGCCTTCACCAAGCCCCTGTTCTTCTTCAATTCCACCGTCCCCGAGGATTGGTTCTCCACCATTTTCCTGTCGCACGGCGTCTTGGTCTATTTGGGCATTTTCATCGCCATCTTGGTGGCCATCTATATCAAGTTCACCCGTTCCGGCTTGGCTATGCGCGCGGTGGGTGAGAACCCCGCTGCGGCCGACGCGGCCGGTATCAACGTCATTGCGCACAAGTATATCTCGTGCGTGGTGGGCGCGGCCATCTCGGGCATCGGCGGCGCGTTCTATTTGCTCGATTGTACCCGCGGCTCGTTGGAGTACGTCATCGACGCCATGGGTTGGCTCGCGGTCGCACTGGTCATCTTCTCCCTGTGGCGTCCGGGCGTCGGCATCATCGGCTCGGTTATCTTCGGTTTCCTCTACATCCTGCCCCAATACATCGAGGGCGTGGATTTGGCGGAGAAAGAGCTACTCAAGGTCATCCCCTACGCGGCCACCGCACTGGTCCTCATCGTCATCAGCTTCTTCAACAAGCGCGAGACCCAGCCCCCCGCCGCCTTGGGCTTGCCCTACTTCCGCGAAGACAGGTAGGGCGTAGCAAAGCTACGCGCGATATATTGCCTTTGGCAAACGCGGTGGGGATAATAATACCAAACAAATTAACCAACAGTGCCTCTTGAATGATTAGGAAAGGGGCACTGTTTTGTTAGGAGAGCGAGCGACGGCGACAAATCATTCTGCCTTTTGGCCGTTGCCGCCCAAAAGGCAAAAAAGGTGAAAACATTGACAAAAATCGACATACTTGGTATAATCAAATTGATGTCTTGCAAAGACTAAAGTCTTTGCCATCGCTATGGGAGAGAGTATGGACGCGACCAAGAGAGAGCAATACGTGCGGGAGTTCTTTGCGGACAAGATGGGCCGTCTTGCCGCCATGCCGCCTTGCCTCGAGGGCCTCTATCGCTGTATTCTCACGGCTGAGGGCGTCGCTCTGACGTACGTTCCCGCCACGGCGGGGCGTCCCCCCAAGCGTGTGCCCTACGCGGCTTTGGCCGAACGGATAGACGGGGTGGCCGCCAACGTGCAGGCCAAGGTCGGCCCGGGAGACGGAAAGGGGCGCGCCATCATCAAACTGGCCAACTACGACTATTGGATAGAGATATTTTGGGGCGTCGTAGAGGCGGGCTACGTGCCCGTGCTACTCGCCAACAATTTGGACGTCCATTTTGTCGATACCGTCTACCAAGACGTCTCGGCCAAGTTGATTATCACCAATTCGGTCCCCCTCGAGGGGTGGGTCGCCATGCGTTCCGATGCCTGTATGGCCCGTGCAGAGGCCAAGCCGAGCCGCGTATGGGCGGACGAGGTGGTTTTGCTTAGTTCGGGCACGGACGGCGTCCCCAAGACAGTTACTTACTCCGGCGCGGCCTTGTGCCGGCAGGTGGCGGCGGCCTCGGTGCTGCCCGCCCGTACCACCACCTTGGTGTATCCCGATGGTTGCGGGCATACCACGTTGTTGGCTTGGCTACCGTTCTCGCACGTGTTCGGCTTCGTGGCGGTGCTTATGTGGTACACTTTCTTCGGCAAGCAGTTGGTCATTCCCGAGCGATTGGACCTAACGAGTGTGTCCGAGGCGTGCAACCTCTACGGCGTCACGCATATCTTCGCGGTGCCCCAGTTTTGGAACACGGTAGCCGCGCGGTTCAACCGCCTGTACGCCGCCTGCACCCCCAAGGAGCGCGTCGCCATCGACAAGGTCTTGTGCGACAACCTGACCAAAGCGGACGCGTCCATCGAGACGTGCAAGACGTTGAAACGCCTCAAGCGGCAACTATTGGGCAACGATGTCATCTATTGCATCTCGGGCGGCAGCGACCTACTGCATGAGACCGCAAGGACCGTGAACGCCATCGGCTACCCCTTGTATAACGGCTACGGCATGACCGAGACGGGCGTGACCGCGGTGGAGACCACCCTCAACGCGCACGAGCGCCTCCAAGGGCGTATCGGCTTCCCCATGGCGGGCGTCACCTATACGGTCGCCGAGGACGGGGCGCTCGCCATTCGCACCGTCTATCCGCCCAAGAGCATCCGCACGATAGGCGGCGAGACCCAAGTGAGCGACCACATCGACAGTGGCGATGTCGTGCGCTACGACGCCCAAAAGGGCTACGAAATACTGGGCAGGGCCAAGCACATCGTGGTGACGGACGGCGGGGAGAAATTGATTCCTTCCGAAATCCGCAACGCCTACGGTAGCATCCCCTATGCGCGCGAGACGGCGGTGGACTGCGTGGCCACCCAAGCGGGTGCCGAAATCACCCTGCACCTCTACGTGGACGAGGCCTTGGACGAGGCCAAAACCGCCGAGATTTATACCTACCTCGGCAAGGTGAGCGCGTGCATCCCTCCCCAAAAACACGTGACCAAACTGGTGGTGCACGAGGGACGTAACGCCGCCTCCGTCAACCTCAAGGAGAAAATGACGGGAGGCGCCCCTACGGTGGATATCGCCAAAGCGACCCACGACGACGGGCAATCCGTCCAAATCGCAGATAAGGTGCTGGGCATCGTGGCCTCTGTCTGCGGCTTGGACAAAGCGCAAATCTACCCCAAATCGCACTTTTTGTACGAGTTGGGCGTGACCAGTATGCAGTTCTTCGAGATAGTCATGCTGATAGAGCAAGAATACGATATCCATTTTGATGCCAACGTGTACTTTAGTTGCGCCACCGTGATGGATTTGGTATGCAAGGTCAAGGAGCTGATACCCCCGCGGGTAATAACGGGGGAATAAACAAGATATACTATTCTGCGAGCGCGGCAAAGCCAAAGCGACAAGCGGGATAGAGAAGGAAAAGAGATGTATATCGTTGATAAGGTAGTCAAAACCCTATTCGCCGAGGCGCACACCATGCGGTCGATTTATCAGATGACGCATCGGTTTTTCGGCAAGCGCGTTTTTGCCGAGCGTGTGACCGCGGACGGTATACGGCGGATGTCTTTCGTCGAGATGGACGCCCTTACCCGCCGCTACGCGGCGTATGTCGAGGCGCATTGTGCGGGCGAGTACGTGGGTCTCTATGCCAAGAACTCCGAGCGGTGGATTTGCGCGTTTTGGGGGCTCCTAATGGCGGGCCGCGTCCCCGTATTGCTCAACACGTCCATAGCCCCCGCCGCCGTGTCGGCGGTGGCCGAGGACTTCGGCCTCAAGGACGTCGTGGTGGACAAGCCCTATGCCGTTTGGGCGGGGAAAGAGGGGGTACGTATGTGCACTTTCGACGCCATGGACGCCGAAGAGGTGGGCGCTCCCGAGGAAAAATGGTGCGACTTTTTCGCCGTCAGCACGTCGGGTACCGAGGGCAAACCCAAGTCCTACGTCTTCAACGGCGAGGCCATGTGTCAGCAGATTTTGATTAGCCGCGAGGTGTTGTCCACCGCGCCCGCTTTTTCGTGCTACGGGCGCAAAAACGCCATCAAAGTGCTGGCTTTTTTGCCCTTCTACCACATCTTCGGCTTGGTGACGTTGGTGCTATGGTTCTCCTTCTTCGGCCGCACGTTGGTGTTTCCCCGAGACGATAGCCCCTTGGAGTTGCAACGCGCCTGCCGAGAGGCTAAGGTGACCCACTTCTTCGCGGTGCCCTTGGTGTGGGATACCATCGTCAACCGCCTAAAGGCCGAGGTGGCCCGAGAGAGCGCGGAGGCCAAGTTCAAGGAGGGCGTGGAGAAGAGTTTGGCCCTGCAAAAGATGTTCCCGCGGTTCGGCCAATGGGTGGCCAAACGCGTGTTTTTCAAGCGGATTACCGACAAACTGTTCGGCCCCTCGTTGGTGCTGGGCATCAGCGGCGGCGCCTATTGCTCGGGGGAGACCCTCCGCCTCGTCAACGCCTTGGGCTACAACCTGCTTAACGGCTACGGCTCGACCGAGGCGGCCATCGTCAGCGTCAACGTGTCCCCCAACGTGCGCGACCGCATACGGCCCAACTGCGGCAAGGTTTTCGGCTCCATCGACTACTCGGTGGACGAGGAGACGGGCGAATTGGTCTTGAATGGCAGCACCCTCTACTATGCGCAGATGGTGGACGGGAGGCTTCTGCCGCGCGACGGCGCCCCCGTGCACACGCGAGACTTCGGCTCGGTAGACGAGGCGCGCACCCTGACCTTGTTGGGCAGATTGGACGAGATGATGATAGGCCCCAACGGGGAGAATCTCGCCCCCGACGCCATCGAGCCCTACTACCGCAACCTCGGCACGGACGACTACTGCGTGCTGGCCCAAGACGGCAAGCCCGTGTTGGCAATCAACCGCGCGGCATTAGGCGCCAAGGCGGAGGCTTTGCGCGCCGTCATCGCCGAGGCCAACAAAAGAGTGCCCCTCGCCGAGCGCGTGCACGAAGTGCGCTTGGTGGACTATCCCTGCCGTACCGCTATTGGCAAAGCCAATAGGCGTGCTCTGTCCGAAGGGTTTGCGACGGGGGCTATCGCCTACAATTCCCTTTCGGAAGGCGCCAAACAGCAAGCCGAGGACACGGTGTCCGTCGCCGTGCGCCAAGCCGTCGCCGCCGTGTTGAAGTTGGCTCCCGCCGAGATAGACGACAACGACGACTTCTTCGTCAACCTGGGCGGCAACAGTCTGCAATACTTTGAATTGATGTCGGGTCTATCCGCCGAGCACAGGCTACAGGTCTCCTATGCCGAGACCTTGCCTACCACGGTGGGCGCGATGGCGGAGGCGATACGCCGTATGCGTGGAGGAGAGGGCGAATGAGAGTGCTCTATTGGATAATCAAAATCTTCTTCGGGTGGAGTATGTGGTTCGTCTTCCGCACCAAGAAGCGCTACGTGGACAAAAAGGCCACGTCCCTAAAGGGCGGCGCCGTGATTATCAGCAACCACTCCACCGTGATGGACGGTATGTTGCTCGCTACCATTTTTCCCTTCCGTTCGGTGTGGAGCCTGACGGGCGAGGTCTGCTACGACCGCAGTCCCGCCATCACCTTTTTCCTCAAGTTGTTTATGGCCATTCGCGTAGACCGCGACGGGCACAACTTGGCATTTATGGCAGAGGCGGCGGACAAACTCAACAAGGGCAACAGCGTGCTGATTTTCCCCCAGTCGCGCTTGCCTCGCCCCGGCGAAACGACCACGCCCCCCTTCCTCCCCACCTTCATTTTGTTGGCGAAGTCGGCGGGCAAGCCCATCGTGCCCGTGTGGCACAGCGAGCGCATAGACCATCACCGCACCAAGGTGAGCGTGGGTAAGCCCATCTATTTGGACGACCTCGATACCTCGTCCTTTGACAACATCAAGGCCCTTGCGGCGTCCATCCAAGCGGATTTGTACGCGCTGGCCGATTTACATAACGACAAAAAACAAACGGCAGTCCAAGACGCACCCGAAGGAATAGACAAGTGAACGAAAGAACCAAATGTATCGCCAAATCCGCCGTGTTGGCGGCGCTAAGCACCATGTCCCTATTGGTGGCAACGTACGTAGTATCGTTTGTCCTCAATATCATTTGCGTTGCTTTGGCGGCCATCGCCACCTCCGTCATTTTGTATGACGGCGTCAAACGCCTGCCTTGGGCGCTGATTATCTACGTGGTTTCGGTCATTTTGGCGGTTATGTTGGGCGGACTTTCCCGTCCCATCGCCTTCTTGGTCTACGGCATCGTGGTGGCGCCCTACCTCATCACGCACGTGTGGGTGGACGAGCACGTCAACCCCTATATGCTGCGTTGGCTGATTAAGTTCCTCGTGATGACGGCCCTATGCCTGTTGTTCTTCTTGGCCATGTCGCCCCTGTTCCCCACGGTCAAGATGGTGCTGGACGCCATGGGCTCGGTGCCCATGAAGTTCTTGCCCGTCAACAAGACGCAGGGCATCGCCATTATGCTGGCGGCCTGCGCGCTGTCGGGCGGCGCGACCATTCCTCTTTTGGACCTCATCGTGCGGTTTATCAAGAAGCAATATCGCCGCGTGCCCTACGCCAGATAATCGGATTGCCTACGCAAGGTAACGATTGCAGCGTAGGCCCCGCCATGAACCCGTCACGCAAGGCGCAGAACCCACGCGAATGCGCCTCGAGCACGAAGGCGGCCGGTGCAAGCAAGAAAACAACTCTACAAAAAGAACGGCTGTACAATTCGTATAGCCGTTCTTTTATCTTTTCGTCGTCGGGATTAACCTTCGGTCGTGCAGTACAACGAGGCATAGGCCGCCACATGGGTGGCCATCCACTTGCAAGAGGTGGGGTTGGTCTCGATGGTGAGGTGGGTCAAGTCCTCAAAGAGGGCATGACTGTGTACCACGCCCAAATCCGTCAGTTTCTTCTCGATGGCCCGGTAGACGCTGACGGGGATGAAGTCGTCGTAGTCGCCCGAGAACAGGGTCTCGAGGAAGTCGAAGTTCGCGTCGTGCGACTTGGCATAGCATAGGATGGTGGGGAGACTGGTGGACTTGACGTAGTCGATGGGTTGCACCTTGGCGGTGCCGTCGATGGCCGCTTGGTACCCCTCTTCCGTGGTGACGTCGATGGGTT
>Ga0310690_10006009_pt1 | contig 16163 bp, 29 predicted proteins | sample AusTroGonzalo_MG_2_FD_207661 | JGI IMG/M metagenome (GOLD analysis project Ga0310690, IMG submission 207661) | Bovine rumen microbial communities from tropical cattle in Woodstock, Queensland, Australia - Gonzalo_04 (v2) (version 2) | ecosystem: Host-associated > Mammals > Digestive system >... | reverse complement strand
TTTCTTTTTTCTTTCTTCTCTTGGATTATTATTTTTGTTTAAAAATAATAGTATCTTATCCATGAAAAAAGTATCTTAGCCATAAATGCGGCTGCTTAGGCAAAAATCCCCTATTGACAGAACACCGCATTTGTGGTATAATAAAAGTGATATATTTTTTTTAAAAAAAAATAATTCTTTGTTTTGATTTTCATTTTCGATTTCGTCTATTGGATCATTTAAAAATTTTTCTTTTCAAAATTTAATTTTTATAGTATAATATAATTAAAGAAAGAGAGAAAAAGAGTTAAAAAGTTCAGTTTTTGAATTTTTTCTTTCTTTGTTCTTTAATAATTGTATATTTTTGAAGTTTTTTAACAATTTTCGTTTTGAAATTTCATTTTCAATTTTCATTTTCAAACGTTTTTGGTTAAAAAATTTCATTTTCATTTTCAAACCAAGTTAAAAATAATCATTTTCAAAACAAAAATTTTATGGTATAATATATATATAAGAGAGAGGGAAAAAAGAAAGTACATAGTCTGAGATTTACTTCCTCTCTTGAGCACCTTAAAATTTCTAGTTGACAGCAGTTGAAAAACATGCTATAATATATATGTAAGAAAAAGTTAGGGAGTTTTAAAACTGGTAAAAAGGGGATGGCCTCCCCTAAAAATAAGGAGCCTCAAGAAGGGGCAGAAAAGGAGAAAAAAATGGCTGAGAAGATTACCCGCAAGGACCTGTTCGCTCGTATCGCTGAGACCATGAAGGATGACCATGAGGTTGTCGAGATGTGCGAGAAGTACATCGCCCAGCTCTCGAAGCCGCGTGTCCACAAGACCAAGCCCGAGGTTGTGGAGTTCCGTGCGGCTGTGGCTGCCCACCTGCAGAACGCTGAGGGCCCGCTCACCAACAAGGAGCTCGCGGCTGCGATGGAGGTCTCGGCGCAGAAGATGGCGGCTGCGCTCCGTTACCTGGTTGGCGAGGGCCAGGTCATCCGTACCGAGGGTGAGAAGAAGAACGACCCGGCGACCTTCGTCATCGCCTAGTCAATAGGCAAGAGGACTGCCCTAGCAGTAGAGGGTGCGGGGAGTGGCTAGGGACACTCCCCATCACAAAGACCATGACGTAAGCAAGGAGACAGATCATGAAGTATACCTTCATCACTGAGGCAGGGACAGAGAAGACGATTAACATTCCGGACAGCGTATTTGTGCAGGGCCGCAAGGAAGGTCTGAGCCAGCGGGATACGATCGATCGCTACCTTAGCGATGAGGGTTATATTGTTGACCCTGTTGTTGCCGAGCTGACTCAGAAGGCCAAGGTGAATGGTGCGGGTGTGCGTGCCAAGGGTACCGAGAGGAAGAAGCCTACTCGCAAGCCGGATGAGACGAAGCGTGCGCTGATCCAGATGTTCAAGGAAACTCTTGATGAGTTTGGTCATGGCGACACTTCTTTGAATGGCATTCACAGTGTGGAAGTTACGAATATTGAGCGAGTCATCGCTTTTCAGATCGGTGACGATAAGTTTGAGCTGACCCTAAGCAAGAAGCGCAAGCCGAAGGTTTAGGTTAGCAGTACCCCTTTCAAAATGGGCGCGTGAGTCATGGCACGTTCCCAGCCCCTTTCTCGGGAAGCGTCGCGTATGCGGCGCTTCTTTTTTTATAAAAAATTTTTTTTGAAAATTTTGTTGGATCGAGAAAAGGAAGACGTATAGAAAAAAAGACTTGACAGAGCAGAAAAAATGTGATATAATTAAAATGAGAATTATTTTTTTAAAAATTTTAGTTTCAGGAATCGGGAAAATTACAGCTTTGCGCCGTATACTGCCAGTTCTACGAAAATGGGGCGTATAGGTCGTGCCCAGCCCTCGACCGTGCACGGGGAACATTTGTTCGTATCGAACATTTGTTCGATAGCGAATGCGGCTGACAAATGTAAGCTTTTACAAATGTAAAGAGTTAGACACGGTTAACTTTTGCGCAACTTTACATAAGATTCTATATCATGCATTTTTTCAAAAAATGCATAAACAGTCGATAATATTCAAAATAATGCATAAAAAAGAGAAATATGCATGATTAATGCATAACTTTACTTTACATAAGATATTATATCATGCATTTGCGGGATACCGTTCACCGACGATTTGCTACCGTTCACCGGTAGGGGTCTTTTTTTTACTTGAAACTTGTGCTAAAATTTTCGGCCGCCCACGAAGTTAGCCTTGGTTAACTTTGCGGCAAGGGAAAACCCTACCTTGGCGGTAGGGTTTAGCCCTTGGGGTTTGCCGTGCGGGCTAGGCCACCGTGTAGGTGACCTTGCGCCCGTCCACGACCTTGCGGAGCACGCCCAGCTCCACGCCCACGCGAGCGACCGCGGCGGCCTTCTGCGTGGTGAGCACACCGCGAACGTGCTCGGTGACCCACTTGGCGGTGACCTCGCCGCCCTCGGGGATGGCGTCCGCGAGAGCGCGAGCGAGCCGCTCGTTCTCCACGCGAGCCTTGCTCGGCGCGTCCGACTTGACGCGCGGCTTGGTGATGCTGGCGTGCATCTTGGTGAGGACGTCCACGACCTCGGGGACGTCGGCGCAGCGCTCGATGGCGATGGCGAGAGCGTCGGCACGGGTGATGCTGGTGGTCTTGGTGGTCGTCATGGTGACCCCCCTTCTGCCTTGCGGCGGTTCTTTGTTTTGAGGGGGAAGCGAGAATCAGAGCCGGGGGCTTGATTCTCTTACCGTTTTGCTTCCCCCTCCTGACATTTACTAGTATAGCAGGATGGCAGGGGACTGCAAGCGGGATTTTTTGAATAATTCACAGGGGTCTATGCACTTTTTGGCCTGATTTTTGCATAAAATGCATTTGATATACACTAAAATGCATAAAAGGGTAGAAAAAATTCATTGAAAATTCTTTTCCACAAATTTGCGGGAGTTTTCCACAGGCTGTGAAAAAACTGTGGAAAACTTTTACGTGAACATGTGAGCATGTGTTCACATGTTCCACTTTAGCACTCTACTGTGGTGGAGTGATTAAATCCTATCAACTTTGTGCACTTTAATACTCTACTGTGGTGGAGTAATTAATCTTAATTAATGCAGTTTACTTTAGCACTTTACTGTGATGGAGTAACTAAATCCTACTACTTTAGTATAGTTTTACGTTTGTCAAACTTTTACAAATGTAAAAAGTTAACCTCGGTTAATTTTTCAGTATCCCCCGAATACATTGTACTAAACAAATATGAAGATTATGTGAAGAAAATATGGAGATTGTGTGAAGATTTAGTTATGGGAAAACTAAATTTGATAGGTGCAGTATAGATTTTCGGCCAAATTCTAAAGTTAACCTTGGCTAACTTTTTCGGCCGACTATGACAAATGTAAATCTAAACTTGATAGGTACACTATAGATTTTTCGGCCGACCTTGACAAATGTAAACCCTTACGTTTGCAAGGGTTTAAACTTTTCACGTGAAACGAAAGAGCCCGCTTGCGCGGGCTCCTTTTTAACGATTGTACTGTTTGCGCCATGCCTTGAATTTAGGCTGGCAAGCGATGTAAGCATTGTTCACCGGCTCGGTGTTCATGCGGGCGTGTTGCCGCAAAATCTTAAACAGAATCGCCGCTTCAAGTTCGGCATCCGCGAGCGCGGTATGCTCTTCCTCAAAGTTGGCATCTTGGAGAACATACGCGCCGACGCTGTTGGCGTTCGTGCGAACGTTGCCGTTATCGCTCACAAAACCGCAAGCCGTCGCAAACTTGAAATAGTTGCGGCTATTGCAGATAGTTTGCGCGGCGGCGGCGTTGATGCAATGCCATGACATACCAGCGGGGAGAAAATCGCCGTTATAGGTGGCATTCAGTGCGCTAATATCAGCCATTGCATAATAAGCCCAAACCTGCGAAACGTTAAACGCCTTGCAAGCATCAAGGAACAGAGCGCGGGCGTTTTCACGTGAAACAACATGGGCCGCGCCCGTCTCGATGGCCGTGATATAGGCGGGGAGTTTGTCCGCATAGTAGGCTGTTCGCATATCGTTTTCAAGGACGGTTTCAGCGATGATAAAGCGGGCGCGAATGACAATCTCGCCCGTCTTGTCATTCATGATGCAAAAGCCAAAGTCATAAACGGCCTTGCGCGGGACGGTCAAAAACTCGGTGTCGATAATTGCGCGGTACATTCAAAACCCCTTTCGTTATGTTTTAACCTAGTAACTATGTTAGCAGAACGCCGACCAAAAGCAAGTGAATCTAAGAATCTCCACATAATCTCCACATTTAATAAGGGTAAGCATAAAAACAGTAAAATATGCAAAATAATGCATAAAAATGCCAAAATACATAGAAATATGCAAAAAAATGAATATTTGGGATTTTTTATTCATAGGTCGAGTTTTTGAGTTAACCTCGGTTAACTTTTTCAGAACCCCCCGATACCTATTATAGCACTATCAGAGTTTAAATGCGTTACAATTTCAGGAATGGATTATCCTAGTTTGAGAATAAAGAACCGCTAAAACAAAACTTGACCAGTGCAGTATAGATTTTCACGGCCTTAGTCGAACAAATGTTCGATATTTCTCTAGGTAAAGAAAAAGCCCCTTGCGGGGCTTTTGTTTGGGCTAGATGTCGTAGCTGGCATACTCGATGATGACCTTGAACCCGTCGAAGTGGTAGGCGGGGTAGAAACCCGGCTCGACCTTGTTGGCGACCTCGGCGAGCGTGTCCTCCATCTGCTCGATAGCGACCTCGTCGTAACCCCTCATGACCTCGTTCCAGTTCTCGTCGAACCCCTCGAAGTCCAAGACGGTAACCCGAATCGTGCCATCGGGGCGCTCGTAGACAGCGACGTCGTCCTCGCACTTGCGGATGATGTTCATGACCTTGTTCTTCATTGCTAACCCCTTTCATATCTTCAACCTTACATTATTAATTATAGTCATTGTGGCTGTGATTGCAATAGGTTTTAGAAAAATTGTTTATTTTATTTTGAGGATAATGTTTAACTAAACTCAACTGATTTTATTTACTTTAATACTCTACTGTGATGGAGTAACTAAATCCTAGCGGTCAAGTATACTTTAGCACTTTACTGCGCTAAAGTAATTAAAGTAGATAGATATTGTTTACTTTAGTACTCTACTGTAGTGGAGTGAATTTTTTGTTAACCTCAGTTAACTTTTTTTGCCGCCCCCGATTTAAAGTATACCATAGAAACAACCTTAAATGCGTTACAATTTGAAAAAAATTTTGTTAACCACGGCTAACTTTTTTCGGCCATACTCTGACAATTGTAAGAGTTTACGCTTGTAAGATTTAAGATTGACTAAAAGAGAAAACCCCTTGCGGGGTTTTCTAGTAAGCGGTTTCCCAGTTTCGGATGGAAGCCTTGACCTTGCGGCGAGCCTTGCGGGTAAGCTTCTTGCGCCCCTCGTGCTGGCGCTTGGTGTGACCATAGCCGCCCGCGTTCCAGCCGTCCCCGCACGGGTAGCAAGTCCCGTGGCTCCAGTCCTTGGCGTTGGCCTTGTGCATGGCGTCCATTTTTCCTCCCTCGGTCGTTCCCCTTTCGATGATTCCATTATTCCATAGTACGCTCTGCGCGTCAATAGGTTTTTGGCATCTTCATAAAATCTTCACAACTTTACCACTCTACTGTGCGATAGTGCGGCGGTTCAAAAAAAGTTAACCACGGCTAACAAAAATTTTCGGCCATAGTCGTCCCCTTTTATCATACCATGCTGTCTAGGCCATGTCAACCCCTTTTTTGAAATTTTTTTATTCTATTTAAAAAATAAAGGGCGGGTGCCCGCAAGCCCCGCCCTTGTGTGAGGGGTTAGGGGTTAGAACCCCTCACACCCAATATTCAACCAACAGCGAGATAACCAGACCCAGCGTGAGCGCGGTCAAAGCGGCGTTCTTGACTTTGTCCGCCCACGGACGCTCTAGGTAAAAGTCGCGACCGAGCGCAATCAGGTTAGCCGCAAGCCAGATAAGCTGCGCGGTGAGCGCAAGGTCGAAGCGCACGAGAACCTGTCCGAGAATCGTCAAAGCCAGTCCCGCAAGCTGCACATTCTCCACAAACTTGATGTGCTTCTTCGTGTTCGTGTTGTTCGTCATTTTCAAACCCCTTTCGTTTTTTTCTTACAAACCCATAGTAAAGGATTGAAAACCCCTTGTCAAGCACTTTTCGAGAAATTCTTTATCTAGTTTGAGAATAATGCTCTGCCGCGTTTTCTTTATTCTCTATTGGAATAATTAAGATGTTTTGGGCAAAAAATTTTTTTTGATTTTTTTCGGAAAACCTCTTGACAAAGTTTTGCGCGTGTGATATAATATTTTTTCGCCCTCTTACGAGGGCGGAAAGGACGGCCATACTCGAACAAATGTTCGCTTAATTTTTGAGCATGAAAAAAGCCCCTTGCGGGGCTTTCTCGGGTGAAGTGGCTATTTCATGCGGTTGAGCAATGTCTGCGCCATCCGCAGCCGCAGGCGGCCAGCGGCCAACTCGTTCTCTGTCACGTCGAAGCACTTGTGCGCATGCTCGAACTCGCCGCGCTCCATCCAAAACTTTCCGCGCTTCCGCCACTTCTCGGCTTGCGTGTTGTGGTCGTGGGCAGCGTCGATGAACTTCTTGACCCGCTTGGCGTTCTCGGTGAACTTCGTGGTGTCCGTCATTTCTAACCCCTTTCAAATCTTTAACCTTACACTTTAAATTATAGTCATTAATTGTTTCGCGTCAATAGGTTTTCGGAAAATTGTTTATCTAGTTTGAGAATAAAGCATTTCAAAAATTTGAGTTAGACGTGGTTAACTTTTTTCGCGGCCATACTCGGCCCCTTTCATTGTAGCACATATAAAAGGCAATGTCAATACTTTTTCAAGAAAAAAAGAAAAAAATTATGCGCCCTCTGCAATTTAGAGGGCGCGCCTATTAAAACCCCTTTCTCTTTACACCTCTACGTCAAATTGGAAATTGCCCTCTTCGTCGTAGATGTCTGCATGTCCACCGCCCCACGTAGTGAGTTCGCGCTTAACCTTGTTTGTGAGTTCGTGGCGCGTGTCGGCGTAAATGTAAGCGTCTGCATAGCCAAACTCAACAAGGTCAAACTCAACATAATACTCATTCATTACTAACCCCTTTCTTTGTTTCCTACACTGATAGTTTAGCATAGGTCAAGCAGCCTTGTCAAGCAGATTTTGCAGATTTTCCAAAAGTTTTGCGGGGTTGCTTGCATCAATCGTGTAATTTTCTTCGGTGTACTGTTCCCATGCTTTGCGCACTTGTGCGTTATCGTCCACGAGAACAGACCCGCGAATTTTTGCGACCGTGTGCTTTGCCGTGCCATATTTAACAACGTGAAATTCTGAAACGGTAGGCATGTTTTCCTTAATCCATGCACGTTTTGCTTTGCGCGTCTCTTTGTTGTACTCTTTAGAGCCGTGCATAGCAGACCATGAAATAACGCCAATGACAAACCCAATAGCAACAAACTTGTTAAGAATGTCATTAAGTTCGTTCATATCAACAAGTGGCGCGGCGTTGCTGTAAGGTTCAACTATGCTATTATTGAGCATTGTTTCCCAATTAGGATAATTGTAAAGGTCTGCAACCGTGCCATCCATGTCAAAGTAAATTGCCTTTTGCATTTCAAACCCCTTTCAATCTGTTACTATCATTATAGCAAGTGCGGCCAGTGTGTCAAGCATTTTTTTTATCTATTTTGAGAATAAAAGAGTTAACCTTGACTAACTTTTTAAAATCCCCCAACGAGAGTATAGCAAAGGGGTTGAACCGTGTCAACCCCTTTTTTGAAATTTTTTAGCTTTCTTCAATAGTGATACCCTCAACGGAATAAGCCTTGCAAAGTGCCATAAAATCTTCGATGCTCATTTGGTTTTTATCCCACCATTGAGTAATTTTATCTTCTACCCACTCGGCGGATTCGTCAAATTCTAGCGTCATTGTGATGTAAACTTCACTCATTTTTTTTATCCTTTCTTTAGAACAATACCCACGCTTGCCAAATGATAAGTGCGGCAAGTGTAATAACTACCGCAAAGGCAATAGCTGCAAACTTTTTAGTCTTTTTAGTATCTTCAACTGTGAAAGTGTGATACAAAAATGCCGAAACGACCAAACCGAGAATTGACGCGATAAATAAGAACATTTTTAACCCCCTTTCGTTTAATCTTACAATCATAGAATAGTCAATATTTCAATGGTTGTCAATAGGTTTTCGGCAAAAAAATTTTTTTTATTTTTTTGCATTTTTCTCTTGACAAGTGCGGGGCAGGTGTGGTAAAATTTTGCGGCCATACTCGAACGGATGTTCGAGTTAGCTTTTTTGGCTTTAGAATATGCCGCGCTTCCTCATTTCCTCATAAGCCTTAAACATAGCATCATTAATTTCGTCAATCTCGCGGCAGGTGGTGCGGTAATCGTCGCTCATTTCCGCATAGAACCGAAGGTCTTTAGCTTCTTCGTTAGCGGCCATCAGTTCGTCATTGGTGAGTTTCGTCACGTCTGCGCACGTGGTAGCCAGCTTGTAAGCGGCCCTCTTGTATTCGTTCGTGTACTTCATTGTTAACCCCTTTCGTTCTTTCTTACAGTTACATAGTAGCATGTAGTCTAAACCTTGTCAACCCCTTTTTCTAACTTTTTCAAAAAAAATGCCCCGCACGCAAGGGGTCGAACGTGCGGGGCGCGAAAAGGCTAGTTAAACTCTTTGTAACTTTGTTGGATACGTTGCCATTCTTTGTTGTGGATGCACGCGCCAACTGTGCTAGTCTCAAAATGCTTTTTGCGGCTAAAGCACTTGCAAAGAATCTCACACTCAATAATGCAATCTTCGTGTGCCGTGTGTGCTTCGTCAAAACTAACATTGTTGGTAATGTAGCGGTACATAATCTCTGCGCCAGTCTTGATGTTACCAACGTTTGTAATAAAATCGTTGTCGATGCAAAACTTGATGTAGGTATTAGTACCCAGAACAGACATAGCCGCGTGCCAAATGTCAAGCGTGGTAACGTCGCCCGCAAAGAATCCGTCAAGGTTGAACATGTGCGCGGTCTTGTCAAGATGGTTAATATCAAAAGCGATATTGTACGCACAAATGGTGCAGTTGTAAACCTTGACAAGAGCGTTAATCTGTGAGCGAATATCTGCGAAAGACTTGACAACAAATCCGCCATTACCCGCCCAAAGGTCAAAGTAATACTTACCGATTTTGTCACGAGTAAAACGGTCGTTGAACATGTCAAGCATAGCGGGGTTGTCGATAAATTCCTTGACAACATAGCTTGCACATGCTACGCAATTGTTCTTGCGGTCAATGACGCGATAGCCAATGTCAAAAACATAGTCCCCGCACGTCTCTGTGTCAATCACCATGTAATACTTTTTATTGCTCATTGTTAAGCCTTTCTTTGTTGTCCCCTTTAGACAATTACACTTTACCCTATCTTTTGGATTGTGTCAAGCGTTTTTTTGAACTTTTTTCAAGAAAATTAGGTTTGCCATTCACCGATGTTTTTGTGCCGTTCGCCGCTCGGGTCTTGACTTTTTTCGTAGTCTGTGCTAAAATTTTTCGGCCCCAGAGGGTGCCATTTTTATTATAGCAGGTCTGTTGGACAATGTCAATAGTTTTTTTGAAATTTTTAGAAAAAAATAAAACCCCTTTGCGGGGCTTTATTTTTTTTGTGGTGTAGTTTAGCAAAGTTGGTAGGTGGTGCAGAAAACTTCTATAAGTTCAAAGTTGCCATCTTCGTTAATGCGCCACTGTCGTAGTCCCATGTAATGATGGTAGCAATCATGGGTGGTGTCGTTGTTGTTGACATAGGCGGCAAACTCTTGCGGGGTAAGAGTGTCACAAACTTCGACGTCGGGGCTAACCCAATCAACAAACCCAGCTTGCATCAGTTCATCAAGTCCAACAACATCGTAGTTTGCTTCAAACTCGGCGGCTTCGTCAAGGGTAAAGGCATTGTCACCAAAAGCGTTGCGGTACATCTCTGCGGTCTGGTAGGCGTTCATTTCAATCCCCTTTCTTGTTCTTTTTGATAATATCAATATAACATTGTTAGGTTAGTTTGTCAACTACTTAGAAGAAAATTTTTTTGAATCTTTATGTTATTTTGAGAATAATAAGCGGTCTTTTTTTTTTTTGAGTAGAGTCCTCGTGAACCTGCCCGGCCTTTGGTTCGACCGTCTCCCCTTTTCTATGGTTTAATAATAGCATAAGGGCTTGCGCATTGCAAGCCCTTTTTTCGAGATTTTTAGATTTTTTTTTGTGAGCGGCCGGGCGGCATTGCTACCGCCCGACCGTTTGGCGCGAACTAGGCCACAGTATAGCTAACCTTGCGACCATCGACAATCTTGTGAATCTTGCCGACCTCAACGCCGAGACGCATAACAGCAGCCGCCTTTTGCGTCGTGAGGATACCGCGCACATGCTCCGTAAGCCACTTAGCGTTAACCTCATTGTTACCCATTGCGGCAACAGCGGCATCCACAAGGGCGAGATTTTCAACCCTAGCCTTAGACGGGGCATCGGACTTCTTGCGGGGCTTCGTGATGGACTCAAGCATCTTGCCCAGCACTTCGCGCTCGGGGGCATCGTCTGCAAACAGAGCGATAGCGTTCGTGAGAGCCATTGCGCGGGTCATTTCATTCTTCTTCGTCATGGTGTTACCTACTTTCTGCCTTTCGGCGGTTGGTGAAAAGCCCCTTTAGCTTTTCTGTACCTTAATTATACTATGTCGATTGTGGGCTGTCAATACCTTTTTTGAACTTTTTTCGTCGTGCGGGATAGGGAAATGCCCAGCTACCCCGCACGCTACTTTGTTCTTTTATCTCTCCTTTCTCTTACCTTGTTCCCCTTTCGACAATACTATTATTACATGATATCTTTAGCACGTCAAGCACTTTTTTATTTCTCCACAATTCCTCCACATTTTACATTTGTCATATTTTTAAACAAGTTAAATATTTAATTATATCACATTTTTAAGGGTTTTGGGTGAAAAAAATTTTTTCTATTTTTTACTGATTTTCTCTTGACTTTTTCTGCGCGGTGTGTTAAAATTTTTCGTCCTCGAACGGACGTTCGATATTTTTAAACACACATACTTCACTATCTTGCAAACCCCTAACGTGTGAGGTCAACCGTTTTGTTTTATGTTCTACGAACATTATAAAGGGGTTGCGCTTGCGCGTCAACCCCTTTTTGAAAAATATTTATTTTTTCTTACAAACAATTTTCATAACAGTATTGACAAACTTCTACAAATGCAGTATCGTCTATGTTACGAATGTAATACCAATCATGAACATGTGCGCCACATGCGCCGCACTCAATAAAATCATCCTGCGCTGGGACTTCAATATATTCTACTTGTGCGGGTTGATTAGTAAGTGCGGCATTGTCTGCAATCAGTGCATCGTTAACCTTGCGCAACTCTTTGTTTTCAAATTCGATATCTGTGTACATGTCTGCAAGTCTTTCGTTTGCGTCGCTTAGTTCTTCATTCTTTTTTTGCAATTCTGAAATTTGAATTTGCAATTGCTCAATCTTTGCGTTAGCATTGTCTGCGGTTGCACATCCCGCAGCCCCGCACATACCAACAACCAACATGATGATAATAGCAATAATCTTTTTCATAGTCAACCCCTTTCTTTATGGTACTTACATTATACCAAAAGAAAACAGTGTGTCAATAGATTTTTCTAGAAAAGTTTTATCTTTTTTTTAGAACAATATAATTATACACTTTCCCCGAACTTTCTCAAGTTGTTGACTTGGGATATTGCCTTGCTCAACCTTGCAATTACATAATAAACCCCTCAACAATGTTTGTCAAGGGGTTTGCCGCAACTTTTTATTTTTTTTTAGAACAGTGTCTTTATTTCGTCAATGTTATAACACACACCGACCGTCAAGACAAGGCTACCATCTTCGATGTATTCATTGTTCCACTGTTGAGCCTGTTCATAGGCTTCAATCAGTTTTTCTTTTGTGTTAAAATATTCGACGTTCCACTTTGCCCAATCTTCAAAGTCAACGTTCCAATCCCAGATAAGTACGAAATTCATTGTAACCCCTTTCCTTTTCTATCTTACGATATTAATTATAGCATGGTCTTTTAGCTATGTCAACAACTTTTTAAATCCATGCTTCAATTATATCATTAGCAGTTAGCCATCCTTCAACTTCATCACCATAATAATTATTTAAATGAACGGGTGGCATTGACTCCAATAGGCCCTCATTCCAACCATAAGAAACACCAACCCCATAAATAACAGAGCATTTCTCTCCATACTTGTTAACAAACTTAGTGCGGGTAATGCCTGTATTATCACTAATAATAGTTGAATCATCATACCATTCTATTCCTGCGGCAGTCAAGCCCTCACGCAGCGCCCGCATTTCCTTATTCATTATTTTATCCTTTCTCTTGGAAAAATTAAAAGATTATGCTAAACCAAATTAACATAGTTATTATACCACAGAGCAACGGAATTGTAAAGAGAATAATTTTTGCTGGAATGGTCATAGCATCATAATAATTATTGTTCATGTAGCTAAACCACGAAAATACCAACATTGTAACACATGTTAGAATAATAGCCCACAGCATAATTATACCCCAATCGAAAGCAATACAATACTAACACAAATAACCCCAATAATGCAACCAACAAATTGCATAACATAACCCTTGCGCCAATAATACCACACACCTAGGCCACAAGCAAAATAAAAAAACCAAAGGGAAAGCCAGCCAATCATCCAGACGAACATTTGTACGGTGTTCATAATTTTACCCCTTTCTTTAACTTCTATTAAAATTATAACACATAATTTAGTATCAGGCAAGAGGAAATTTTTTTATTTTTTTCTAAATTTCTACTTGACTTTTCTTGCGAACTGTGGTAAAATTTTTCGCCCGCAAGCGGGCGAGCTTTATTACTATTATGTTTACTAATTGAAAAATATTTAAATCAATAACGCGAAAAGGCTTGACGCGCTTATCGTTGATATTATATAATGGACTTGTCCAAAGGTAAGAGATAGGACAGCGCACGATAGGCTGGCGGTAAACCTAGGGATGCGGTTGGCCACAGTGTAGCCTTAAAAAGTCTTACATATGCAAAGGCTTACACTTGTAAAATTAAACTTGATAGGTGCAGTATAGTTTTTCGGTCAACTATGACATTTGCAAACTCTTACTTTTGTAAGGCTTAAAAAAGCAAAAAGAAAAGGCCCTTACGGGCCTTTTGTTGTTGTTGGTTTAGGCTAGAAGCAGATGACCCACTTGCCAGAGTCCGCATCGAGGTAGAAGTTCTCAACCTCGAAGTTGTTCTCCTCCCACACGGACAGGTAGCCGTTCTGGCGCACCTTGCGGCCCGTGGTGTTCACGCGCTTGATGGTGCCACCGCCGCACTCCTTGGCGATGTAGTCCATGACCTCGGCGATGGTCTGCTTGGTGGTGGTCTGCTTGGTCATTTGATTCACTCCTTAAGTCGTTCCGTCTTTTCGGTACGACTTAAGTATAATGGTTTAGACCACTCATTTCAATAGTTTCAAAGAATCTCCACATAATCTTCACAACTCTATTGCACTAAAGTATTAAAAAAACTTTTAATAATAGTTCGCTCAAACCTATTGCACCCGCTCATTCACTCTGGTAGACTACTAGATAGAGAGAAGGGAGAGAGCAATGGTCAGATGAGCAACATACCACCGGGGTCGTGCCCATACCTTAGAGCATTGCGGGAGACGGTACTCTGTCCTGAATACAGAACAAATGTTCGATAAAAAAGTTAACCACGGTTAACTTTTTTCACGGCCTCATAGGGCCGTTACTATTACATAGTAAGGCCCTCGGTGGCTTACTCGATGATAATAACGCCATCATCAAGCACTAGACAATAAGGTCCTTCGTACATCAATGCATCAGCATCGTCATAGCCATAGGCATCGGCCACATCGTCCAACGTGTTGTTCTCGTCCAGTGGCTCCCAGTGGATGAACTGCCGCACCTTAGATGCTTCTAGTCCGTCCAACAGTTCAGGCAGTTCCTCAATGAGTGCATCAAAGGCGTGCGGTGGCAGCGTGTCAACCAACGCCCGCATAGCTGGGCCGTTTATCCTCAACATGCTATAACTCCTTTTCTACTTGATTATTTTCTCCAAAGGTGAATATGTGACACATTCCCCGAATCATATCCTCAACGATTAGTCTGCTCTTGGGTTCTGCCATCATAACAGTGTTGCACATCATAGCTATTACATGCTTTTTGTAGTAAGGCAGCACATATCCTGCACCCTCTTCTAGTTGCTTCTTTGCTATCTCTTCAATTTCCTTGTACGTCATTGCCTTGCTCCTTCTTGATGGTTGGGCGTGACGCTTAGCGCGCCACGCCCTTAGTCCTTGCACTTACCGCATGTCCTCAGCGAGGTCGGCGAGCAGGTGGAGAGCCGGGAGGTGATGGCCCTCGCGGATGACCTGCGCCATGAGGTCGGCGAGCATCTCACGACGCTCGTGCTTGTTCCAGTTCACATTCTCAATCCCGCAGACCTCGGAATCCCCATTCTCGTCATGGTGGAGGTAGAGAGTCACACAAGCGACCCGCTCCACGACGAACATCTTGACGAAATACTCGCCATGCCTGTCCTCATTGCCATAGGTGCAGATGGTGGAAACCGCGCCCTTGGTGGTGGTCAGCTCGTGCTTCATTGTCTTGCTCCTTCTGTCCATGTCCTTATGACTCCATTATATACCTACTAGATTAGGCGGTCAAGCGTTTGGGCGAAACTGATTGAATTTTTTTTGTTCGAACATATGTTCGATTGTTCGGCCTTGTTTGAGTTGACAAGCGAACACCCCAGCGGTGTGATGCTTTGGCGATTGTGCGGCCTTGCGCCCAGGGCCTCGCACCCCCCGGGCCTTGCTCGGCCAGCCGCATGGACGGCGCGGATAGTATACTATAGCACTCCAGTATTCTATCTGACAAGGTACCCCGGGGCGCATTCCAGGGGCTTGACTCCAGCACTCTACTGTGGTAAAGTGCCTCATCCAACTCACATTCACAGCCAAATTTCCAACCCGTAACCCACGTTCACAATCAAATTTCCAATCCATAATCAAATTTTTTCTTAATACATGCCTATAATTTTTTCGATGTTTTCGATAAATATCTCTTCCCAGGGTAAAAACTAATTACCGCCCATTATCGAAATTTAATTTTATTAAATACCTATATTAATATTTTAATATAAAAAACATAGTTTATCAACTTATATTTTTCCCCTATTAAAAAAATATTTGACAAAGCAAAGAAAAAAATGGTATAATACTATTGTAAGAAAAAATTTATTGCAAAATAGGAGTGTATATGCAACTTGATTATACCTTAACCACTCCAGAAGAAAGAATTGAGTGTGTTAACAGATTATTAGCAGAAACTCCTGACGAAAAACTTACACCACAATATTTAAGTTACATGTCTAATTATATATTATTTACGCAAGATAGAAATCAAACAAAAAAGGAGAAAAAATCTGAATATCCAACACTAACAAAGAATCGTGAAGTTACAATTAATAAACGTCAGGTATCATTTGAAGAAATAATCTCTAATTTAGAAAATGGCGAAGATGGTCTTTACGCCATGATTAACAATGACAAGAATCAAATTCTTGATCCAAAAGACCCAATAACAGAAGAAGAGATTGCCGTCATTCCTGGGATGCGGGGACTGATGGACACAATTGATTCTCTTCAAAAACAATTTGAAAAAGCAAAGGGCTCCGCACGTTACATCTTAAAACGTTCCATCATCGAAACGTGACAACAAGCCTATCTTCTTAAAGCTTCTTGAAAAGGTAATAATGGGAAAATGAAATCTTCCCAACTAAAGACCTTAGCAAAATTAAATATAGAGGAAAATATACAATTCAATAAAGAAGGAATGCCAGTATCCACCGCAATCCTTTCTCTTTTAAACCCAGAATATATATCTTTCCTTCTCTGTTACTATTCTAAACTTAAAGAAGAATGTTGAGACGATCTTCAATGCGATATGCATTGACTTTTAGTAGATTTAGAAAATCTTACAGAAAAAGTACTCGTAGAAGATTACCCTTTACTTTATGACCTAGTTATATGAAAAATAGATG
>Ga0310690_10006008_pt1 | contig 16164 bp, 9 predicted proteins | sample AusTroGonzalo_MG_2_FD_207661 | JGI IMG/M metagenome (GOLD analysis project Ga0310690, IMG submission 207661) | Bovine rumen microbial communities from tropical cattle in Woodstock, Queensland, Australia - Gonzalo_04 (v2) (version 2) | ecosystem: Host-associated > Mammals > Digestive system >... | reverse complement strand
CCGAGCTCGTGATCATGCCCACGAGGCGGTCCTGGTCGTCCAGCACGGGGAAGCCGTTGAACTTGAGGCCCATGCGCTTCTTCTCGGCGCGGAGGAAGCTGATGTCGTCGTTCGCGTGGAAGCAGACCGGCTTCGCGATGAGTCCGTTGAGATAGTTCTTCACCTTGGCCACCTGCGCGGCCTGCTCGTCGTTCTCGAGGTTCTTGTGGATCACGCCGATGCCGCCCGCGAGCGCCATCGCGATGGCCATCGGCGCCTCGGTGACGGTGTCCATCGCCGCCGAGATGAACGGGATGTTCATCTTCTGGCGGCTCGTGAGCTGCGTTTCGAGGGAAGTGTCGTCAGGCAGAAAGTCCGCGTATTGCGTGACGAGAGTCACGTCGTCGTAGGTGAGACCCTCGTACGGAAAGGTCTTCATGAATTCGTCCAGATACCTGTTCTTTGCCATGTCTGCTCCTAGCTCTGTCTTTTTCCCGCAATGTTATACTCTTTTTGCCCCCGCTTGGCAAGCGAAAACGTAGCGGAATTGCGCGCGTGCGACACTTTACCGAAGGGCTGGCATGTTGTATAATGCCGCAAAAAGGACAACAAGATGAAGGCAATACATCTCATTCTGGTCTGCGCGGGTATTGCGCAGGAGGCGATATTCGCGGGACCGCGCACGCCCGCGGCCGAGTTCTTCGAGAAGCACGTCGACACGTCCGTGCCGGCCCTGGTTGGCATCCCCGGCAAGATGGCGGCAGGCGACCTCGCTGGCGCCGAGAAGATATTCGCCGACCACGTACGCGCCTCGCTGCGGAACGACGCGCTCAACAAGGACTGGCTCGGGCGGAAGTACGAGGGGAAAACGCTGCGCGCCCTCAAGCGCCGCGCCGGGGAGATCATGGACTACCGCCTCTCCTCCTGCGGCATGCCGCACCACTTCACCGACCACAAGGTGGACTGGGAACTCAACCCCACGTTCAACAAGTACAAGGAATGGACGTGGCAGCTTTCGCGCCATCCGTTCTGGACCACGCTCGCCGAATACTACACCGCCACCGGCGACGAGAAGGCCGTAACCGTCTGGATCGACATGATCTCCAGCTGGTTCGACCAGGCACTCGTGCCGGAGAAGGCCAAGCCCGGCGCCACGCACTGCTGGCGCACGATCGAGGCAGGCATCCGCATGGACGGCTGGAGCCGGCAGATCGCAGCGTTCGCGAAGTCGCCGCAGGTGACGGACGATTTCCTCACGCGCTACTTCATCTCCATCTGGGAGCACGGTTGGCGCCTGCGCAACAACTCCACGAACGGCAACTGGCTCCTCATGGAGCTGCACGGTCTCCTGCGCATCACGCTCCTCTACCCGTTCCTGAGCGACGCGCCCGAGTGGAAGGCGTACGCCCTCAAGCGCCTGCAGGAGGAGTTCTCTCGGCAGGTCTACCCCGACGGCTTCCAGTACGAGCTCTCCACCGGCTACCACGGCGTGGTAGTGCACAATTACCTGGGCGTGTTCGAGCTCTACGAGCAGCTCGGCCTCGAGAAGCCCGAGTTCATCCGCAAGGGTCTCGAGAAGATGTTTGAGACGTACGTGCGCATCTCCACGCCCTCCGCCGGCACGCCCGCCATCAACGATGGCTCGAACGCCAACGTCGGGCGCTGGTGCCGCACGGCCACGAAGCTCTACCCGCAGCGCGCCGACTTCCGCTGGTTCGCGACGGAGGGGAAGGAAGGCGCGCCGCCGGACTACCTCTCCACCGTGTTCCCGTGGGCCGGCGCGGTCGTGTTCCGCACGTCTTGGGCGAAGGACGCCGTGTGGGGTTACATGGACGCCTCGCCGTTCGGGCGCGGCCACCAGCATGAGGACAAGCTCAACTTCCTCCTCACCGCCTACGGCAAGGTGATGCTCACCGAGGGCGGCAACTACATGTACGATTCGTCCGACTGCCGCAAGTACGTGCTTTCAACCCGTGCGCACAATACGATCCGCGTGGAGGGCTTTGAGCAGAACCGCCGCCGCACGTACCGCTGGAAGGACGAGGACATCAACGTGAAGGCGGACGTCGAGTTCTCCGCCTCCCCCGCCCGCGACGTGGCGCGTTCCGCCTACAGGGACGGCTACGGTCCGCAACAGAAGCCGACGGTCCACGACCGCACCGTGCTCTTCCTGAAGGAGGAGCCGGGGCTTGCGCCGTTCTTCGTCGTGATCGACCGCCTCACCGCGCCGAACGACCGTCCGCGCGCTTTCGAGATCATGTGGCACCTTGAGACGTGCCAACTCAAGATCGACGGGCAGACCTTCACTGGCGACTTCGGGAACGGCATCGGCCTCGCCGCCGCCATGAGCGACGCCTCTGCGAAGATCACGGACATGAAGGGCCAACATGAGCCGTACTTCCAGGGCTGGATGCCAATCTGGATCGGCGGCCCGCACGAGCACCGTCCGATTCCCACGCCCGTCGCGCAAGGCTCGTTCAGCGGCGCCAAGCGCATCGTCACCGTTCTATATCCCTACCGCGACGGCAAGAACGTGCTGCGCGGCGTGACGGCCGATGCGGACACGCAAGCAACATCCTTCACGCTCACGTTGGCCGACGGCTCCACGCGCACCCTCGACGAGCGCACAAAGTAGCGAATACCCTATCTCGCGTCAGTAACGTCAAACGAGAGGTGGCCGGCAGGAAGCAGCTTGCCGTTCACGGTTGCCTGTTTCTTGCCTGCGTTGTGCAGGACGGTGAGGAGCTTCGTGCCGTCTTTGTTCAGGAACTCGCCGCGCACCACGCCGCTCGGTAGCGGCGAAGTGTCGCGCACCGTGAAGCGTCCGTCGAAGTAGAATTCGCCGAATTTTCGCATCTTTCTGCAGCATCGTCCGATCGTCTCCGCGTAGGCGGGCGCGGCGTCGATCGTGCGGCGGCAGACGTACAGCTCCGCATCGTAGCGGATGCCGTAGACGAGGCAATTGCGCAGCTTCTTCGCAAAATCGCCCTCTGCATTGCGGACGCCACGATTGGAGACGATCACCTCGGGGAAGGTGTAACGGAACAGCGCAGGGAACTGTTCGGTGTTCGGCGCGATGTCGGTGAAACCGAGTCCGCTGTGGATGAACTGCGTGTACGACGCGGCGATGTCGGTGGCTATCTCGGTGGCGAGCGGCTTGCCGATGCCGTCGCAGTACGCGACGGCACGGTCGAAGAACTTGCGGCGGCAAGGCCACTCGCGGTCGATGCGTGCGCCGTGCTCGTGCGCGTCGTTGAAGCACGGCTGGGTGGGCGCGGCACCGTAGCAGTCCACGAAGAGGCAGTCCGGGTCGAACGTGTTCTGCATGAGTTCAAGCTGCGAGAACACCGTGTCGCGCCAGAGCGCCGTGCCTGAACATGCGACTGGGAACTGCCGTGCGCCATACTGCGCGCGGAACTCGCCGAAGCCGGGGTAGACAAACGACGGACGGTGCTCGTCGCCGTTGATGGTGCGGATAAGGACGTCCTTCCCGTGCGCCTTGTAGAAGTCGCTCGCAGGGTCCACCATGTGGCAGTTGCATTCGAGTATCACGCGCCCGCCACGCCGCCGCACTTCGGCGATGCCGGCCTTCAGTTCCGCCCACGCGCCTGGATACGGTTCCTCGTACTTCGGATACGCACGATCCATCCCCTCCTTCCACCAGGCGAAGAGAAAGAGCGTATCGATGCCGTGCTTGTGCCCGGCCTCGAACATGGCGGGCAGATCCTTGAAGGTGTAGTGGTCCTCGCCGAACTGCGACTTCAGGACGATACGCTGCCAGCCCGTGAGGCACTTCACCCACTCCGCCTTCGGCCGCACCTTGAAGAACGTGGCGTCGGCCCATGCGCGATAGCGTTTCGCGCCTTCGCGCCAGTCGCCGTCGAGAAGCCCCACCGCCGTAGGGGCGAACGTCACCGTCTCGCCAGGACGTGCCATCGGAAGATGGACGACGCCAGGCATGAGGTCATCGCCGTGGATCGTGTGGCGCACCGTCAGGAAGCACGCGCGGATCTGCTCGTCGAGGCGGGCCATGTAGAGGAACTTGTTCCCCGACTCTACGCCAAGCCAGCACATCGAGCACTGCGGATAGTGGAGCCGCCAGCTGGTCTCGTATTCGTTGTGCAGATAGTCGAGCGGTGTGAACGATTCCATCTTGGCCCAGGGATTTGGAGAGCGCTGTCCGAGGGAGCGCGGCATGTAGAGGACGTCCTTCTCCTTCTCGCCCACGAGGCCGTTGAACGACACGAGCGGGGCGAAGCATTCGTTCACGCGCACCTTGGAACGGTTGGTGATCGTAGGCGTGAACTTCAACACGTCTCCAGCCTTCTCGATGCGAATGGCGAAGCCGATGTCGTACGTGTCGCCGTAGGCCGAGACGAGGCGGTCGTAGGTGACGGTGAGCATGTCACCGTCGAGGGTTGCGCGCCCCTTCTGAGCATGGGAGAAGACCGGTATCTCCGTGCGGGCTCCGTCGTCGAGAATGAGCCGCCAGAAGTCCTTGTCCACGGCGGTGTTCCGCGGGAACGCAAATCGCGCGGCCGTGGCGTCGGCGTTGATCTCGAATGCCATGTTCGGGACGGCAATCGAAAGGTCTGCGGCGGCCGCAAAGAGTACGCACGCGACAACGACGATGAATATACGAGTTTTCATGATACAGATTGTACCAAGGCGGCGGAATCGTGTAAACTATGCGTGCCATGAAAACACTTAACAGCACGTTGGCCGGGACATGGTATCCCGGCACGGAACGCGAGATCCGCGCGATGGCGGAGACGTGGGAGAAGGCGACGGCAAAGGACGAAGCTGCCGCGCCTGCACGGACGAACGTGATCGTCCTGCCCCATGCGGGATGGGCATACTCCGGAGAAACGGCGTGGCGCGCAGTGCGTGCGGTACGCGGCGGCGCGTTCCGGCGCGTTGTCGTGCTGGCACCAAGCCACCGCGTGTGGATAGAGAACAGGCTCGTCGCGCCAGAGGCCGACGCAGTCTCCACGCCGCTCGGCACGATACCGATCGACCGCGACTGGCTGGACCGCCTCGCCCTGATCGCGCCTGTCGCACGCAACGACCGCATCCACGCAGGCGAACATTCAGCGCAGATCGAGTACCCGCTCCTGCAGCTAGCGCTCGAGAAACCGTTCTCCATCGTGCCGCTGGTCGTCGGCTCGTTCAATCCCGACCAGCGCGGCATGTGCGTGCGCGCGCTCGCGTCGCTGATGGACGCCGAGACGCTCCTCGTAATCTCGTCCGACTTCACGCACTACGGCTCCGACTTCACCTACGTCCCGTACGGCACCAAGGGCGGCGAGGATGTGCGCCGACGCGTGGCGGAGGTCGACGGTGAGGCTTGCGCGCGGATTGCCGCCGGCGACGCGGACGGCTTCTGCGCGACCGTAAAGCGGACAGGCGCTACAATCTGCGGCCGTGTCCCGATCGAGCTCGCTCTGCGCGCCTTCCCGGCCGGCTCGTCGCTCGTGCGCCTGCGCTACGCGACATCGAGCGACGCCGAGGGAGACTATTCGCGGTTCGTGTGCTACGCGGCGATGGCCGGGCACATCGCCTGGCCCGCACAGACCGCCGGAACGCTGAACGCGGAGGATCGCGCGTTCCTGCTCAAGATCGCACGCGAGTCGGTCGAACACGCCGTCCGCACAGGCAAGCCTTTCCCTGCGAACCATTTCACGCAGTCTGCGCCTGCGGCAACACGCACGCGCATGGGCGCATTCGTCACGCTCAACGACCGCACCACTCATGCGCTGCGCGGCTGCATCGGCGAGATACTTACCGTGCGTCCGCTCGTCGAGGCGGTCACGGCGCGAGCGGCGGACTCTGCGCTCCACGACCCGCGCTTCAACCCCGTATCGCCAAGCGAGCTTGCGGGGCTTCGCGTGGAGGTCTCGGCGCTCACGCCGCCCAAGCCTGTGGCCTCCTGGCGCGATATCGTGCTGGGACGCGACGGCATGACGCTCGAGAAGAACGGGCACTTCGCCGTGTTCCTGCCGCAGGTGGCGCCGGAGCAGGGATGGGACCTCGCCACCACGCTCACGTACCTTTCGCAGAAGGCCGGCTTGCCGCCCGAGGCGTGGCGCGAGGGAGCGGCATTCGAGACGTTCCAGGCGGAAGTCTTCCATGAGTGAGGCTGTCTGCACGACGTGTCCGCGCCACTGCCGCCTAGCGGAGGGCGCGTTCGGTGCGTGCCGCGCGCGAAAGGCGCAAGGCGGCAGCGTGGTCTGCGCGAACTACGGGCGGATCACGTCGATGGCGCTCGACCCGATCGAAAAGAAACCGATCGCGTTCTTCCATCCGGGCCGTCCGATACTCTCCGTCGGAAGCTACGGCTGCAACCTGCGATGCCCGTTCTGCCAGAACGACTCCATCTCGCAGCACGGGGAGGGAGAGGTCGCGACCGATTCAGCGACGCCGTTGGAACTGGCCGACCTGGCGCAACGGCTGGCGCGTGAGCGCGGCAACCTCGGAATCGCCTACACTTACAACGAGCCGCTCGTCGGCTGGGAGTTCGTGCGCGACTGCGCGCAGGAAGTGCATGCCCGCGGACTGTTCAACGTCCTCGTCTCGAACGGCGTTGCGGAGGTGTCCGTGACGGAGGAACTGGCTCCGCTCATCGACGCCGCCAACATCGACCTCAAGGGACCTTCGCAAGATTTCTACGACTGGGTGGGCGGCGACTTCGCCGCCGCCTGCCGCACGATCAAGAAGCTCCATGCTGCAGGATGCCATGTGGAGGTGACGACGCTCGTGGTGCCGGGACGCAACGACACCGAGACGGACATCGACGCGATCGCGTCGTTCATCGCCTCTATCTCGCCAGACATCCCGCTTCACGTGACGCGGTTCTTTCCGCGCTTCCACCTGCTTGACGTGCCGCCTACGCCCGTAACGACCGTCCAACGCCTTGCGGACATCGCTAGCACGCGCCTCCGCCGCGTCCTCGTCGGCAACTGCTGACGACGACAGTCACTTCAGCTGAGTCCAGTCGAGCGACCAGTAGCGGCGATCCGTGTCGTAGGGATCGATGCGGCACTTTGCCGGGTCGGTGTCGGCCGGCAGGATGCCGTAGCGCTTCATCTCGCGAAGGTACTCGGGGTTTGGACAAAAGTTCGGCATGTCGAAGCGGGGGTCTGAGTCGAGGATCGACTTCGCGTCTACGACGAGCGCCAGCAGCTTCTTGTAGTCCGGATCGTCCTTGCTGGCGAACACGGCCTTACCCTGCGCGTTCGTGCACAGGCCCAGTCCGCCAGCCTCCTTCGCGAGCGGAGCCATCAGGTAGAACGACTTCTCTGGCCGGGTGAGGTTGAAGATGATGTGCCGCGAGAAACGCCAACAGCGGCGATTGCGAGGATCGTCCTTCTTGTGGAAGCGGATCACCGTGCCGCTGCCGATGGTGCCAGGCGTCTCGTGGCAAGACCAGCACCGTTTCCGCAAGACCTGCTGAGCGGGAGCGTTGACCGCGCGTCCGCCAGTGGGATTGTAGGGCATGTGCGACTTGCTGCCGCTCACGAACCCGCAACCGAGCGCGGCGTACGTTCCCGCGTACGGCGCAGAGGCGTCGAGCCACTGCATGATCATCTGGCGGTCGCGCGCGCTCACTTTCACGCCGTGGTGCGAACCGTCGATCTTCTTCATGAGCGGACTCCCCCCGCTGCCACGCGCGTACGGCGGCCAGTCGCTCTCGGCAAGATTACGCCCATCGAGAATCTGCCCCCACAGGAGTAGCCCAAGATAGCCCATAGAATACATCGGCCCGCGGTCGCCACAGAGGTCGAGGCCTGCCTTGCGCACGTCCGGCCCGTGGCACTTCACGCATGCGCGATCGAGGATCGGCTGGATGTCGCGCGGGAAGTCCGCCACGTCGAAGAGGCGGCCCTTCGGATCGATCTCGCTCGGCTTGCGCGCAAGCGCCTGCGACACGGCCTTCACGCGGCGCACGGTGTTCGCGGTCTTTCGCTCGTGGCAGCCAACGCACCCTTGCCTTTCGCCCGGCATCACCTGCGTGAAGCTCTGCATGCGTTTCACGGCGCGTCCTTCGGCGTCCACGGCCACGAAGAAGAGCGCCTTCAGCGCAGGCGCGGTGAAGTACGCGCTGCCGTCCTCTTCCACAGGAACCCAGCCGAGCAAGCGCGGCAGTGCGAACGATCCGCCGAACGTGAGCGGCTCCATGCCGCCGGAGAAGTTGATTGGCTTGGGCAGCACCTCGAACACCATGAGCCGCTTCACCGTGCCCGGCTTCACGCCCTGCATGCTGCGGCTCTCCAGCACGTTCTCGAGGTAGAACTCGCCCGTATTCTTCGTCAGGTCCGTGCGGTCTGCGAGGATGCGCTCGCGCGGACGCGGCATGAGCGGACGCGGCTCGAAGAGCAAGACTGTCGACCCCGCGCCGCCGAACATGGACGGCAGCCGGCATAGATGCTCCAGGCGCCCCTCGCGGTCGGAGAGGAGAACGTTCTTTCCGTCGGAGAACATGAAGAGGTCGCTCGAGAACGCCCACGGATCATAGTGCGTCCCTCTCTTCACTATGGCCTTGACGTTCGCACGGTCATCTGGGCCTCCCTTCGCGGAAAGAACGCTCAATATGCCGCCGTGGTCGCGACGGCCATGGCCGGGAGAGTCGATTAGCACGACGTCATCGGAGCCGGGGATGGGCTTCGCGTCGATGTAGACACTGCCTGGGTACGTGTTCCCCTGGTATATCTGGTGCTGCGTGCCGTCGGGGTTCATCGTCCAGAGATGGTGGAACGTCACCTGGCGGCGGTCCACGTATTCCCAGCGCATATAGAGGATTCGTCCGTCAGGCAACACCCAGGGCGTGTTGTCGTGCTCGGTATTCGCGGAGATCATGCGAATGCCGGAGCCGTCGGGCTTCATGCGGTAGAGGGTGGCCACCTGCGTCACCCAGCAGTTCACCCAGCGGCGGCATCTCGTCGAGACGAATACGATGTCGCCGTCAGGCAGCCAGGTAGGCTCGAAGTCGTCGTACTCGCCGAAGGTAAGCTGCTTCAGCCCCGTGCCGTCGGAGTTGATCGTGTAGAGGTGGAAGGTGCCGGTGCCGCCCTTGCGGTACGAGAACAGGATCGTCTTGCCGTCATAGTGCACGCTCGGGTCGCGCACGCTGCCGGCGACATCTTCAAGAAGCACGCGGTACTTGCCGGTCTTGATGTTGTAGGCTAGGAGACGTCCGTTCTGGCTATAGACGGGCGCGTCCGCCGAGCGGCCGAAGTAGGAGATGTTGGCGTACCAGTGCGGGTCCGTGCTGCTAGAGCGCGTGGCGAACACTATCTCGTCGAAGGAGCCATACGCCCCGGAAGCCAGCCGCTCTCGCAGCTGTGTTGTCCCCGCCGCGCCAAGCGCTAGAACCGCCGCCGCGAGGGCAAGTGTCTCCCTTCCGCGCATAGGCCGAATCTTCTCCGGTTAGCCGATGATCTTGAGCGCGCCCGTTGGGCAGTTGTCCGCGCAGAGGTGGCAGTCCTTGCACACCGCCGTGGCGGCCGGGTTCTGGAACTCGGGCTTGATGACCGTCTTGAAGCCGCGTCCGACGAGGCCCAGCAGACCCTGCTTCGCCTCGTTCGCGCACACGCGTACGCAGAGGTTGCAGAGGATGCACTTGCGCTGGTTGCGCTCGATCGTGACGAGCTTCTGCTCCACGAAGCCGGGGTGGAAGTCGCCGTGCAGGCGCTTGCAGTCGGCCTGCAGCAGGTTCGCGTAGCGGATGAGCTTGCAGTCCTCGAAGTCATGGCAGCCGCACTCCAGGCAGCGCTTGGCTTCCGCCTGGGCAGCTTCCACCGAAAGGCCGAGGTTGACTTCCTTGAAGTCGTTGCGGCGCTCCTCCGGCGGACGCTGCGGCATCTTCGCGCGCGCGATGCGCGGACGGTCCTCGAAGTCCTTCTCGGTGAGCTCGCGCTCGGAGAGGACCGGCTTCACCGGCTTGTACTCGCCGCCGCGCAGATAGGCGTTGACGGCGAGCGCGGCCTCGTTGGCCTGCGCAATCGCGCCGATCGCGATGCCCGCGCCCTTGTTCACCGTATCGCCGCACGCAAATACTCCAGGGATGGTGGTGGCGAAGTTACCCTCATCAGCGGCAATAGTTCCCTTAGGAGTTTGTGGCAAGGACTCGAACCCCTCGGGGTCGTTGCGCTGGCCGATCGCGGCGATCACGCTGTCGAGCGCGATCTCCTCGAACTTGCCGGCCACGGGCACGGGCTTGCGGCGGCCACGCTCGTCGGGCTCGCCGAGCTCCATCACCTGGAGACGCATCCCGCACACCTTGCCGTCCTTGCCGAGGATCTCGTCGGGGGCGTAGAGGAACTTGAACTTGACGCCTTCCTCCTCGGCCTCCGTGATCTCGATGTCCTCCGCCGGCATTTCCTTGCGGGTGCGGCGGTAGACCACGAACACCTCCTTCGCGCCCACGCGCACCGCGGTGCGGCAGGCGTCCATCGCCGTGTTGCCGCCGCCGACGATCGCCACGCGCTCGCCGATGTCGGGCTTGCCGCCCGTGGCGACCGCGCGCAGGAAGTCGATGCCGCCCCACACTCCCTGGAGCTCCTCGCCCTTGACGCGCATGGACGTCGATTTCCACGCGCCGTTCGCGACGATCACCGCGTCGAACCACGAGCGGAACTTCGCGAAATCCGCGTCGCGGCCGATCTTGAAGTCGTTGATGAAGTTGACGCCCAGCGCGGCGATGGCGTCCGTCTCGGCCTTGAGCACAGCCTTCGGCAGACGGTACTCGGGGATGCCGTAGCGGAGCATGCCGCCCATCTCGGGCATCTGGTCGTAGACGGCCACCATGTGTCCCCACTGCGCGAGCTTGAACGCGGCGGTGAGTCCGGCGGGGCCGCCGCCGATGATGCCCACCTTCTTGCCCGTGGGCGCGGCGACCTTGATAGGATGCGCGTTGCCATCCTTGCGCACCTGGTCGGCGGCGAAGTACTTGAGCTGCGCGATCGAGATCGGCTGCTCCACCAGGTTGCGGCGGCACGCCTTCTCGCACGGGTGCGGGCACACGCGGCCGATGGAGGCCGGGATCGGGAACGTCTCCATGACAGTGGCGACGGCGTCCGCAAAGCGTCCCTCTGCGATTTCCTTCACGTACTTCTGGCAGTCCGTGTGGGCCGGGCAGTTGAGCTTGCAGGGCCCCTGGCAGTCGCCGTCGTGGTCGCCCATCAAGAGCTCGAGCGCAAGCTTGCGCGTGGCGAGCGCCTTCTCGCTCTTCGTGTGGACCACCATGCCGGGCGCGACCTTCGCGGAGCAGGCGCGGAGCATCTTGGGGCAGTTCTCCACCTCCACCACGCACACGCCGCACGCGCCGTACGGACCGAGTTCCTTCAGGTAGCACAGGTTGGGAATCTCGATGCCGGCCGTCTTCGCCGCCTCTAGGATCGTCGTCCCCGCCGGCACGCGCACGGGCACATCGTCGATGATGAGATCAATCAGTTCGGTATCCATAAAAAATTCCTTATCGTAGGGGTTCGGGGGAGGCGGGCCTCCCCCGTCGGTTGTCACTTAACTTCCACTGCGCCGAACTTGCAGGTGGCCACGCACTGTCCGCACTTGATGCACTTCGTCTGGTCGATCGTGTGCGGCTTCTTGAGCTCGCCGGAGATGGCGCCCACCGGGCATTTCTTAGCGCACATCGTGCAGCCCTTGCACTTCGCGGGGTCGATCTCGAACTTCTTCAGCGCCGCGCACTCGTGCGCCGGGCAGCGCGCCTCGCGGATGTGGGCGTCGTACTCGTCGCGGAAGTAGCGGATCGTGGTGAGGACGGGGTTCGGGGCCGTCTGCCCCAGGCCGCAGAGCGCGCCGGCCTTGATGCCGTTGCAGAGTTCCTGTAGGAGCTCCACGTCGCCCTCCTTGCCCTTGCCCTCGGTGATGCGCGTGAGTATCTCGTGCATGCGCTTCGTGCCGATGCGGCAGTGGACGCACTTGCCGCAGCTCTCCTTGGCCGTGAAGTCGAGGAAGAACCGCGCCATGTTCACCATGCAGGTGTGGGAGTCCATCACCACCATGCCGCCGGAGCCCATGATCGCGCCGGTGGCGCCGAGCGCCTTGTAGTCGATGAGAGTGTCGAGCAGATGCTCGGGGATGCAGCCACCGGAAGGACCGCCCATCTGCACGGCCTTGAACGTGCCGCCGTCGCGGATGCCGCCGCCGATGCCGAAGATCACGTCGCGGAGCGTGAGACCCATCGGGATCTCGACGAGTCCGCCGCGCTTGATCTTGCCGGTGAGCGCGAACACCTTGGTGCCCTTGCTCGTCTCGGTGCCCATCGCGGCGAACGCAGCGCCGCCGTTGAGGATGATCCATGCGACGTTCGCGAACGTCTCGACGTTGTTGATGTTCGACGGGGCCTGGGTGTAGCCCTTCTCCGCCGGGAAGGGTGGTTTCAGGCGCGGCATGCCGCGGTTGCCTTCGAGCGACTCGATGAGAGCCGTCTCCTCGCCGCACACGAACGCGCCCGCGCCCGCCTTGATGCGGATGTCGCAGGAGAAGCCGCTGCCGAGGATGTTCTCTCCGAGGAGGCCGGCCCTCTTGGCGGCCGCGAGCGCCTTCTCGAGGCGCACGATCGCGAGCGGGTACTCGGCGCGCACGTACACGAACGCCTTGGTGGCGCCGATCGCGTAGGCGGCGATGAGCATGCCCTCGATGAGGGAGTGCGGGTCGCTCTCGATCACCGCGCGGTCCATGAACGCGCCGGGGTCGCCCTCGTCGGCGTTGCAGATGAGGTACTTCTGGTCGCCCTTGGCGTTGCGGGCGGCGTTCCACTTGAACCAGGTGGGGAATCCCGCACCGCCGCGTCCGGCGAGGCCGGACACCTTGATCTCGGCAATCACGTCCTCCGGCGTCATCGTCAGCACCTTGCGGATCGCCTTGTAGCCGTCCACCGCCTCGTAGGCGGCGATGTCCTCGGGGTCGATGAGGCCGCAGTGCCGTAGCGCGATGCGCGTCTGCTTCTCAAGGAACTCCTTGTCGTCCGCCGAAATTTCGTATTTTGCGAGCGGCGCGAGGTCGCCCGTCTTGGCCGCCTCGTAGAGCGCGGTGGCGGCCGCCTCGTCAACCTTCACGAGGCGCTTCACGAGCGTGTCGCCGTCATACACGTCCACGATCGGCTCGAGGTAGCACATGCCGATGCAGCCGGTGATGCCGATTCCAACGGCGCCGTCCGCGTTCAGCTTCTCCACGGCCGCGCGCACCTTGCGCGCGCCGGCGGCGATGCCGCAGCTTCCTTCTCCGAATACGAGCTTCATTTCGACGCCTCCCTGATCTTGCGCACGATCTCCTTCGCCTTGGCGGGCGTGAGGGAGCCGTACGTGTCTTCGTTGATCATCATCACGGGCGAGAGCGAGCAGCACCCGAGGCAGGCGACCGTCTTGATGGAGAAGATACCGTCATCGGTTGTCTCCCCGTCGCCCACGCCCAGCTCCTCCACGAGCGCCTTCTCGATGGAGTCCGCGCCATTCACGTGGCAGGCTGTGCCCTTGCAGAGCAGGATGAGGTTCTTGCCAACGGGCTTGAGGCGGAACTGCGTGTAGAACGTGGCCACGCCGAGGACCTTGGCGGGGCTGTTCCCCGTCTTCTCCGCGATGGCGTACAGCACGTCGGTAGGCAGGTAGCCGTAGATGTCCTGCGCCTTCTGCAGGATCGATATGAGGGCGTGATCGTCTCCGGCGAACGCCTCAAACACGGGCGTCAGCTTCGACAGGTCGCTCTTCTCGCAACACTCGCACATGTCTTTTCTCCAAAATTATCCCAGGGAAACATACCGCTTTTGCGATTTGTGTCCGGAAATTGGTTGTAAATTATACCAAATCGCCCTTATGGAGGGAAAGCGCGAAATGGAGAAAATTCCAGCTACGGACTATCGCTCGACAAACGGGCCGACGTCTGCTATCTTGCCGTCCAGGGCATCGGCGAGGAGATCCACGCCTTCGAGGTTTATTTGCGTGTTCGTCTCGTTGTTGCACGAAGCCCACGGCGCCATCATGAATCCGAGGAGATGCTTGTCCGAGACAACCTCCCGCCCGAGCTTGACGAGCTTGCCGATCACGTCGTTGGCGCCGATCTTCGCCTTGCGCCGCTCATGCCCGATCCAGTTCGTACCGCACGGAATCTGGTCGAAACCGGCCTTCTCTAGGTCCCAGAACTCCTTGAGGCGCTTGCGGTGGGGCGTATTGTCCTTGGCAAGGTCGAACCCGCCGAGGCACTCGTCGTAGTACCAGTTCGACTGCACCACGCTCTTCGGACACCGCGTGAAGTAGTCGGGATGGTCCCAGCCGTAGTCGCTCCACACCCACGGACGGCATCCGCAATCCTCCGCGCACTTGATCGTGTAGAGGAAGTCGTGCCACCACATGTCGCCCGCGCGCATGACGAAATAGTTGCGGTTCGAGGAAAAACCGACCATCTCCTCGTCGTAGCCGAGGTGGAAGAAGCGCGGCGTCTGGAACACCTCGGCCACGTCCCGTATGACGTCCCTCACCACCTCGTAGTACTTGGGCAGGGTGAGCATGCGGTGGTAGTGCTTGAGCCAGCCGTCGTGCGTGGCGGAGAAGTTGAGCTTGGGGATCGCCTCTATGCCCATGCCGCGCAGGCGCACGACTTCGTCGCGGAGCTTGTCCGGCGACCAGCTGCCCTTGATCGCGAGTTCCGGATGGCTCGGATACTCAAGGCCTTCGCCGACGTCGATGACCAGCATGTTGAGTCCGCGCTTGGCCATGCGGTCGACCACGCGCCGCCACAACTCGTCCTTGTTGCGGAGCGTGTCGTCCGGACGGTATCTCTCGTGTATCGTGGCGACGCGCTGCACGTCGTCGGGCAGCCATTCGCACCACATGTTGTGGCCGAGGTGTAGCAACAGGGCCTTGACCTTGTCGGTGCCCGTCCACTTGGTCGCCGAAGGCGTCGTTGCACAGCCGGCAAGACCGGCCGCCGCGGAAAGTGCGAGGAATTCGCGTCTGTCTAGCTTTGCGTTCATGTGGCGAAGTATACCATAAAATAAGCCGGGAGCGCGGACTTTTGCGCTCCCGGCGTTGCCGCAACGGGCGAGACGCCCGTTGTCCCAGTTAACGTTAACCCTCGAAGTGGTAGACGTCGCGCTGGTGGTAGTTCGTGTGGAGGAGGTGGTGCGCCTTCTCGCCGCCCTGAGCGCCCGTCTTGCCGAGGTAGTTGTCGTACAGCTCCTTGACCTCGGGGTTGAGGTGGCTCATGCGCAGCGTGCACTTCTCGTCGTCCGTGTAGAGGCCGGCGGTGCGCTGCGCGCGGACCTCGTCCGTCGCGAGGCAGGGCTGGCCGCCGCCGCCGATGCAGCCGCCGCGGCACGCCATCACCTCGATGAAGTCGTAGCGCGGCTTGACGCCGTTCTTGCGGTCTTCGCGGATCTGGTTGATGACCTTCTCAACGTTGCCCATCTGGTGCGCGACGGCGATGTTCACCTTCGTGCCCTTGATGTCGATCGTGGCCGTCTTGACGCCCTCCATGCCGCGCACGTCCTGGAAGTCGATGCTGGGCGGCTGGGCCTCGCCGGTGATCAGGCAGTACGCCGTGCGGAGGGCCGCCTCCATCACGCCGCCCGTCACGCCAAAGATCGTGCCAGCGCCCGTGTAGGCGCCGAGCAGCTTGTCTGCGGGTTCCTCGGGGAGGTCGTTGAAGTCGATGCCGGCCGCCTTGATCATGCGGGCGAGCTCGCGCGTGGTGAGCACAACGTCCGTATCCTGCTGGCCGGTGGCGGACATGTTCTCGTCGCGGCTGATCTCGTACTTCTTCGCAGTGCAGGGCATGATCGAAGTCACGTGGATGTTCTTCGGATCGACACCGTTCTTCTCGGCCCAATAGCTCTTGCAGAGGGCGGAGAGCATCTGCTGCGGGGACTTCGCCGTGGAGAAGTTGCCCGTGAAGTCGGGGGCGTACTTCTCCATCCAGTCGGTCCACGCCGGGCAGCAGCTCGTGAGAAGCGGCAGATCCTTGCCTTCGGTGAAGCGCTTGATGAACTCCGTGCCTTCCTCCATGATCGTGACGTCGGCGGAGAAGTTCGTGTCGAACACCTTGTCGAAGCCGATCATGCGGAGCGCCGCGTAGATCTTGCCAGTGGTGAGCTCGCCCGGCTTCATGCCGAACGCCTCGCCCACCGCCACGCGCACGGCCGGGGCGATCTGCACGAGGCAGGAGATCGGA
>Ga0310690_10006007_pt1 | contig 16164 bp, 11 predicted proteins | sample AusTroGonzalo_MG_2_FD_207661 | JGI IMG/M metagenome (GOLD analysis project Ga0310690, IMG submission 207661) | Bovine rumen microbial communities from tropical cattle in Woodstock, Queensland, Australia - Gonzalo_04 (v2) (version 2) | ecosystem: Host-associated > Mammals > Digestive system >... | reverse complement strand
GCGGCGGATTTCACGGTCGTTTTCGCAGAAGCCTTCGCGGAAGCGGATTTCACCGTTTTTGCGGCTGTCTTCGCTGATTTCGAGACTGTTTTCGCTTTCTGTCCGCCGGCTTTTTTCACGGATTTCGCGGCGTTTGCCTGTCCGCAGAGACGCGCGAGTTCGCAGCCGGGGCAGTCCGGACGGTTTGCGGGGCAGCGGGTGCGTCCGTGAACGATCAGCAGATGGGAGAACTGCGCCCAGGTCTCCGGCGGCATGACCGCGCAGATGTCGGATTCGATGACAGCGGGATCGGCGGAGTCGGAGAGCCTGATCAGGCCGGCGAGCCGCCGAACGTGGGTGTCGACCGGGAATCCGGGCTTGCCCATGGCGTCGCCGAGCACGACGTTCGCGGTCTTGCGCCCGACGCCGGGGAGCTTCAGCAGGCCCTCCATCGTGTCGGGGATTTCGCCGTTGAACTGTTCGACGATGGCTTTGGCCGCCTCAATGATATGCCCCGCCTTCGCGTGGTAGAATCCGCAGGTGAAAATGGCCTGTTCGAGCTCGTCACGGCCGCAGGAGGCGAACGCGGCGGCGTCCGGCCAGCGTTTAAACAGCTCCCGCGTGACCATGTTCACGCGCTTGTCCGTGCACTGGGCGGAAAGAATCGTGGCGACGAGGAGCTGAAACGGCGTCGTGTGCTCCAGAAAGCATTTCTGGGGGCCGTAAACGGACAGAAGTTTGTCGTAGACCTGTTTTGCCAGTGCGGATTCCATGGTTGCGCAGTGAAAAGGCCGGGCAGGGCAGGGGACCGGCCGGCTGGTTCCATTTAAAATAATTTCGGAAAGAAATTTAACGTCATTCGGCCTTGTTTTCAAGCCGCGAATGTGTTTTTTTCGCTTTTTTTCGCCGATTGAATTGATTTTTTCGGAAAACGCCGTATCTTTTTTGTGAAAAAAGTTCAACCATCCGTCCGGCGCGGCAGGTCGTTCAATCTGGATCGTTCCGCTTTCCGCCGCCCGGACCATCATTTCCCCGGACCCGTCATGCTCAACTGGCTTTCTGTTCAGAACCTCGCCATCGTGGAAGAGGCCGAAATCGAATTCGGCCCCGCGTTCAATGTCATCACCGGCGAAACCGGCGCAGGCAAATCCGTCATCATGGGTGCGCTCGGACTGCTGCTCGGGAACCGTGCCGACAAGTCCGCCATCCGGACCGGCGCGGACCACTGCGAAATCTCCGCCGGATTCACGCTCGCGCCCGGCACGCTGCCGAAACTCCGCGCCTACCTCGCGGAAAACGCGCTGGTCTCCGAGGAGGAACCGGACGACGTGCTGGTCCGGCGCGTCATCACGCACAGCTCGTCGCGCAACTTCGTGAACGGCGCGGCAGTGAACCTGAACGTGCTGCGGACGATCGCGTCGGCGATGGTCGACGTTCACGCCGCGAATGAAAACGCCGCGATTCTGGATCCGGCCAATCAGCTTGACGTGCTGGACCGGTTCGCAGGACTTCAAAATGAACTGAACGCCGTCCGTTCGTGCTGGGAAAAGCTCGCTGCCGTGCGCCGGGAGAAGGCCGCGTTCGCCGAATCCCTGCCGTCGCCCGAGGAGGCCGCCCGCCTCCGCCGCGATTGCGACGAGATCGAACGCGCCGACGTTCACTCCGGCGAGGACGACGAGCTCACGGCGCGGCACGACCTGGCCTCGAACTCCCGCAGCGTGATCGAACTGGCGTCGCAGGTCTGCGGCGGATTGACCGATGGCGAGGACAGCATTTCCCAGCGGTTCGCGGACGTCCGGCGCATCCTGCGCGGGCTGGAACGCATTGAGCCGGTGAAGGCCGAAGAGTTCCTGAATGCGCTCGACGGCGCGAAGGAGGCTGTGGATGAGCTTTCCTCCGACCTTGCGTCGTTCGCGTCCGGGGTCGAGGTCGATGAACGCGAGTTTCAGGAGATGGAGGAGCGCATGCGTCTGCTCCAGACGCTGAAACGGCGCTACGGCCCCTCGCTCGACGACGTGCTGGCGCATCTGGAGCGCGTCCGGGAACGCGTCGCCGCGTTTGACGACGCCGAGCTCCGCCGCCGGGAGTTTGAAAAACAGGAGGCCGACGCGCTCGACGAATACCGCGCCGCCGCCGCCAAACTCGCCGAAAAGCGCAGGGCCGCCGCCGGGAAGCTGGAAACGGCGCTCTCGAAGGAGACGCGCAAGCTCGGTTTCCTGAAGGCGTCCTACCAGCTCGATTTTTCCGAGACGAAGGAAGGTCCGCTCGGGACCGATGCCGTCACGTTCCTTTTTTCCGCGAATCCGGGCGTACCGATGATCCCGCTCCGCGACGTCGCCAGCAGCGGCGAGGTGGCGCGCGTGATGCTGGCCGTGAAAACCGTGCTCGCGACGGTTGACGAGATCCCGATCCTGGTGTTCGACGAGATCGACGCGAACATCGGCGGCGAGACCGCGTGCCGGGTGGGCGAGGAGCTCGCACTGCTCGGACGTTACAAACAGATCATTTCCATATCGCATCTGGCGCAGGTGGCCGTCTGCGCGGACACGCATTTCCGCGTCGCCAAGCACGTTTCCGACGGCCGGACGCTGTCCGGCATCCGCAAGCTCGACGAGACCGCGCGCGTGAAGGAGATCGCCCGCATGCTCGGCGGCGGCGAATCCGCGTCCGCCCACGCCCGCGACATGCTCAAACAGGCCGGGAAGGATAATCCGAAACCATGAAAACGTCGTTTTTAACGCTTGAATCGCCCGAAAGCCTCCAGATCGTACGCGACATCGCGGCCGAGGTGTGGCCGAAAACGTTCGCACCGATCCTGCCGCCGGAGCAGATTCCGTACATGATGAACATGATGTACGCACCGGAGGTCATGGAGCGCGAACTGCGCGAGGGATACAAGTTCGCAGCGCTGCTCGTGGACGGCAAGCCCTCCGGCTATGTTTCCTGGTCGCCGTACGGACCGGACTCGGCCAAGCTGCACAAGGTGTACCTGTTGACCGGATGCCACGGACTCGGACTCGGACGGCTGATGCTGGACTACGCCTCGGATGTCTGCCGCGCGGTCGGGTTCAAAAAGCTCCGTCTGAACGTGAACAAGCACAACGAACGCGCGATTTCCGTGTATCTGAAAAACGGGTTCGAGACCGTCGAGTCCGTGAAAAACGACATCGGCGGCGGCTTCTTCATGGACGATTACGTGATGGAGAAACGTCTCGCGTAACGTTGCCGCGCTGCGGTTTGCGTTAGTTTATTTCCCGTATCGCGCCGCGCATCGCGTTAGACAATCGTTTTCGATTCGCCGCAAATTCCGCCGGTTCAGTGCGTTTTGCGTTTCGCACCGGATTTCGAGCCGGGACGCCTCTGCGTCGATTCCCGCACGATCAGACTGGTCGGGATCACGCGTTCCACCGAGGGCAGTTTCATGGTCGGATTGTTCATGCGCGTGAGGAGCAGTTCCGCCGCGGCGGTCGCCAGCGCGTTTTCGTCCTGGTGCACGCTCGTGATCGGGACGCGCACGATGCCGCTTTCGAACACGCCGCCGAAGCCGACGAGCATGATGTCCTCCGGGATGCGGATGCCGCGGTTCAGGAGCTCCAGCTCCGTGCCGACCGCGAGCATGTCGTTGAAGCAGAAGATCGCTTCGACCTTTTCCTTTTGTTCCAGCAGCTGCGAGACGGCGCTTTGCCCGGCGATCATGTCGTTGCCGGTGCGGAACATCCAGTCGCCGCGCACCTCGATCCCCGCCTCTCGGAGGCCCGCCAGATAGCCGGACCGGCGTTCCTGCGTTACGTAGGAATCCAGGCGCGCGCCGAAGTACGCGATCTTGCGGAGGCCCATGCTGGTGAGGTGGCGCATGGCGGAGAGGGCGCCGTGGCGGTCGTCGACGACCACCGAGTCGGCATTGATGCCGGGTATCTTGCGGTCGATGAAGACCAGCGGGCAGTTCTGCTTCATGATGAGCTCGGCGGCGCGGCGGCCTTCGTCGTAGACCACGGGCGCCCAGATGATGCCGTCTACCTGGCGTTCCAGCAGCGCGGAAATGTCATGGAATTCCTTGATCGGATTGTTGAAACTGCACGCAAGCAGAATGCGGTAGCCGTGCGTGAAAAGGGTTGCCTCGATCTGCTGGAGGATGCTGGTGAAGAACGAGTTGCCGAAATGCGGGATCACAACGCCGACCGTCATGGTGTTTTTCTGCTGCCCCAGCTCGTAGGAGAGCCGGTTCGGCACGTAGCCGAGTTCTTCCGCGAGGCGCGTGATGCGGGTGCGGAGCTCGCCGCTTACTCCGGCCCCGCCGCGGAGCGCGCGGGATACGCTCATCATGGAAACGTTTGCGGCCTTTGCGATGTCGCGGAGGGTGGTTTTCTGTTTTTTCATGGCCGGGCTTATGTCCTTATCGTGTAAATTTCGTTGAAACGTGGCGTTATACCTGTTAATTTAACGTTGCCCGGCTAAAAAATCAAGTGAAATCCGGGAAAAACAAAAAAGATTTCCGGAAAAAAGGGCGTCCTGACAGCTCGGTCATGCGTTTGAGAAAAGCGATTTCCCGGAAAAATGCTTCCGCCGCTTGACAAACGCGGCATTCCGTGGTAATAGTAAAGTCAAGGATAATAGGAAGACCGCCGGACAATTCTGAAAACGAACGGGCGTCTTCCGCTTTTTGACCGGAACCATCTTCGACCCGAGGAGGGAGAAACTATGAAAGTCATCATCGTGGGCGGCGTGGCCGCCGGAGCCAGCGCGGCGGCACGTCTGCGCCGTCTGGACGAATCCGCCGAAATCGTTTTGCTCGAAAAGGGTGCGTTCATCTCCTACGCGAACTGTGGACTGCCGTACCATCTGGGCGGCGTCATCCCGGAACGCGACGGCCTGCTGGTCATGACGCCGGAGAAGTTCACGGCGTGGTTCCGTGTGGACGTGCGCACCGGGAACGAGGCGGTGAAGATCGACCGTGCGGCCAGAACGCTGACCATCCGCCGTGCCGACGGCGAGTATGTTGAAAGTTACGACAAACTCCTGCTGGCGGTCGGCGCGACCCCGGCGGGCGAGATGTTCCCGGAGAAGGATTACCCGCATGTGACGCACCTGTGGACGATCCGCGACATGGACCGCGCGCTGAAGCGTCTGCCCGGTGCGAAACGCGCTATTGTAGTCGGAGCCGGGTTCATCGGACTGGAGGCGGCGGAAAACTTGCGCGAACGCGGGCTGGCCGTGACCGTGATCCAGCGAGGGGAACACGTCCTGCCGACCCTTGACCCGGAAATGGCCGGGGCTCTCGCCGATGAACTGGCATCCGCCGGGATAGACGTTCTGTTCGGGCGCACGGTGAAAGCGTATCATGAGCACCTTGACTGCGTGGAGGCTGAGCTCGACGACGGAACGAAGCTGGAGGCGGACCTCGTGATCGTTTCGACCGGAGTGCGCCCGAATACCGCGATCGCCGCCGAAGCCGGGCTGGAATGCGGCCCGCGCGGACACATCATTGTCGATGAACACTTGCGGACTTCCGACCCGGACATCTTCGCCGCGGGCGATGCGGTCGAGGTCGTCGAGCCCGTTTTCGGCGGCAAGACGGCCATCCCGCTCGCCGGACCCGCCAACAAGCAGGGCCGGATCGCCGCGGACAACATCTGCGGCGGGCAGTCCGCGTACCGGGGGAGCTTCGGCACGAGCATCGTGAAGGTCGGACGCCTGAGTGCGAGCGCGGTCGGGTTGACCGAGGCGCGCCTGAAGGACATGGGGCGTCCGTACCGCAAACTGTATATTCACCCTGCGTCCAACGCCTCGTATTACCCGGGCGGCGCACGCCTGACGCTGAAGCTGATCTTCGGCGACGACGGTGCGATCTACGGCGCGCAGATCGTTGGGGCGAAGGGCGTGGACAAGCGCATCGACACGATAGCGCAGGCCATGCGCAACGGACTGAAAGCGCCCGCACTGGGCGAGCTCGAACTCGCGTATGCGCCGCCATACAGCTCGGCGAAAGACCCCGTGAATTTCGCCGGATTTGTGGCCGAGGATATTCTGACCGGGAAAAGCGACGTCGTGTATGCCGACGCGATCCCGGCAGACGCGCAGATCGTCGACGTCCGCGAACCGGACGAACACGAACTCGGAGCCGTCCCCGGCGCGGTCAATCTCCCGCTCGGCCAGCTCCGGGACCGTCTGAACGAACTTGACAAGTCGCGCATGGTCGTGGCATACTGTCAGGTCGGCTTGCGCGGCTATGTGGCCGAACGTATCCTGAAGCAGAACGGATTCCGCGCCGCGAACCTCTCCGGCGGCTGGCTCGCGTGGAAGATGTTCCACCGCGAACCGAAGAAAACAGTCGTGCAGGATTCAACGCCAGCAAATGCGCCCGCCGCGCCGTCCGCATCCATTCCGCCCGACCTCAAAAAACTGGACGTCCGGACGCTGCCGTGTCCCGGTCCGGTGGTGAAGCTGAAGGCCGCGATGAAGGACGTTCCCGTCGGCGGCGGGGTTCATCTGCTCGCGCCGTCGACGTTCGAGGGCGATCTGCTGAAGTGGGCGAAGGGGTCCGGCTGCGCGGTGCGGAATCTGGCCCGTGTCGAGACATGGATCGAGGCCGACGTGCTGAAGGGCGACGCGCTGAATGGCGACGCGCTGAATGGCGACGCGCTGAATGGCGACGCGCCTCAGGTTGCAGGAAATCTTCCGGCAGGGCAGGGGAGTCCGCAGGCTGGGCAGTCGGCGGCTATCGTGGTCTTCAGCAACGATTTCGACCGCGCGATGGCGGCTTTTATCCTCGCGAACGGGCTTTCCGCCGCCGGGATGAACGTCAGCATGTTCTTCACGTTCTGGGGGTTGAGCGTCCTGCGGAAGAATCCAGCGCCCGCGGTGAAGAAGAATTTCGTCTCGCGGATGTTCGGGTTCATGCTTCCGAAGGGGCCGGAGAAGCTCGCGCTCTCCAAGCTCAACATGATGGGCATGGGCGGTGCGATGATGAAGTCCGTCATGAAACGGAAACACGTGCTGAGCCTGCCGGAACTGATCCGGTCCGCGCGCGAGGCAGGCGTCCGGTTCGTCGCATGCGACATGGCGATGGATGTGATGGGCATCACGCGCGAGGAGCTGTCCGACGTGGACGAGGTGGCGGGCGTGGCGACCTTCGCCGAGCTCGTGAAGTCCAGCGGCACCACGCTGTTCATCTGATCCTCCGTCGACGGAAGGAAACGGGCCGGGAGAGAAGAAGGCCGAAGCCTTGTCGTGGCGTTATTGCCGACCGATGTTTGAGGCGGCGTATTCCTGCTATGGCTCGGCCTCGCCGTTTCCGTCTCCGGCATCCTTCTTTTCCGGGAAGAGGAGTTTACGGACTTTTTCCAGGTTTTCTTTCCCGAATTCATCGTCTGGCCTGACCATCAGCAGATGGATACACTGGGATTCCGCCTGAAGGAATTTCCGGTCGGCGATGCTTTTTTCAATGACCGGGTGCATGCACTCGCACCACAGGTCAATGATATCCTTGCGGAACTTTACGGCATAGCGCGGGAAACGAAGAGTGTTTACCGCATCCTCGTAACGTTTCGCTTCGGACAGTCTTTTCGCGTAGATGAAAGCCGGGAACATGGATTTCTTTTCCCGCTCGAACGCGGTCTTCGCGGCTTCCAATGCTTTTTGTGCTTCGCCCTTTGCATGGTAGATGAGGGAAAGATTGACATAAACCAGCGCCGGATTGCCGTAGGTTTTTGTAATCGCCCTGTATTTCTCTTCCGCCTCGTCAAGACGGTCGTGTTCGAACAGGCGGTTTGCCGCATAAAAAGTGAGTTCCGGTCTATCGGTCGGAGTCGGGACAAGCAGATCAAGAGCTTCCTTTTCCTTTGACTTGTCTTCGGAAAGGAGCAGAGCGGCCGCACGGAAAAAAGCACCGAAATACTCCAGTTTCCCATCCTTCATGGCGTCCAGGGTATCAGCAATGGCCGCCATATCCGCCGTTCGTTTGTTGTTCAGACAAAAAAAGAAATACTGCCCCAGCAGCTCCAAGTTGAATTCGGTCTCCTCCAAAAGGTCCAGAAAGACCTTTGCTGCTTCGTCATGCTGTCCGGTCTGATCCAATGCCAGTGCGCGAAGGAACTGGATCCTGCTGTCGAATCTCAGGTCCGCGGCCGTTTCGGTCTGAAACGCCTGTTCGAGGATCGAACTTGCCTGTTCCGCTTTTCCTTCTTTGATCAGGAACTCCGCCGTGATCCGCAGCAGCAGTGTGTCGTCCGGGAAATAATCCTGGGCGGCCAGCAGATATTCCTCTTTCACCGTATTTTTCTTATACTGGTCCATGAGGATGAGTTCCGTGAGCAGCCTGTTTCCGTACAGATAGCCGGACAGGATATTTGCCAGATCGGCCATCTGCGAGGGGTCCTTCCGATTCTCCGGCTTCTTCATTTCTTCGGAGAGGAAGTCCAGACAGATAAGGAGCGCTCGGTTGTGCAGATCATGGAAGGGCGGACTGGAGAAGATTTCCTGCGCCAGGGTCAGGATTTCAGAGAACGAGTCGTTCAAGATCGCCACCCGCAGACGGATGAAGTGCAGAAGCGGAGAATCGAAGTGCCTGCCGAATCTGCGGAGGTTTGCGGCAAGTTTCCTGTCGTCATTTTCGAGATACGCGATCAGGATTTCCGTGTATTCGGCTACAAGCGGCAGGAAACCGGTATTCTTCACCCGCAGTTTCTTTTCCAGCTCCTTGAGTCTGTCTGTATCTCCCGTGAAAACGCAGCTCTCGGCATACTGCAAATACGGATAGGTGTCGTCAATGGTCTTCAGATAAGGCTCCAGGACGGCAATCGTATCGGCAAACCGGAAGATTGAAAAATAATAATCCGCCAGAAGCGTCGTTCCCGCGAAGTAATTCACTTCCGCTGCCTGTTTCAGCAGTCTCTCCAATTTTTCATCGTTTGTGTGATCGTTGTCATCACGTTGGTCCAGGCGGCAGCGGATGGCGAAATACGTCGCCTCGAACTGAATCACGGGATCCTCCGACTGCATGGCCTCGTTCAAAAAGAGATCTCGTTCGACATCGGTGAAAGACTTGTAGGTGGCCATGAATTCCGCCATCCGTCCCAGATCGCTCTTGTGAAATGCTTCCGGGTCGGCGCTGCTATATTTTTTGAAGGCTTCGTTTCCGTCCGCCGGGTAGCCCGAACGGTAGGAAGATATCACATACAGGTAGAGTTCCTGATCGGTGAGCTGTTTGTTCACTCTGGCTTCCCGACTCAGGATACCATGCAGAAGGGCGTAATTTGCGGATTTTACCGCGCAGGTCAGCATTTTTTCGCGATACTCCGTGTTTTGCGGCTTCAGAGAATTCGCGGTCTGCCACATCTGGGCCTCCATCTCCACATTGCCGAATTCGTGGTAAATGTTTGCCAGCGCCACAAATACGTCCTCGTCATCCGGATTCCCCCGGACATACTGAAGCAAAAGACGCTCTGCCTGTGCGTAGTCTCCTGTTTCATACGCGGTCATCGCCTTGTGATGCAGACGGGTGCGTCGCACCAGCCTCACACCGATATTTCCGCATATCATAAAAACCATGAGAAGGAGGAATCCCAGCATGATGATCAAGATTGTTTTCCGGTTCATGGCAGTGCCTTCTTTCTTTATCGAGCTTTGTTCCCTTGGGATGAAACAGGTTTCAAAAATATGTCAAATGCCTTTGATGCATTCTGGAAATCAGATATTTGTCTTGTTCCCGGTTATCGAGGTAAACATGATCAGAAGAAATCCGATGCTGAGCCCGACAGAAAGGATCGCGAACGGAATTGTCATCATGGAGCTGAATGAAAGGAAAGCGCTTTCTTCCTCGGTTTCCCCGAAATAATAACCTCCCGACAGGATCTGTCCCCAGTTGTGAGCGCTTGTAAATATCTGCTTGTCAAAGAAAAGCAAGGCGAATGTCTCCTGGTTCGGCAGTTGGGAATTGTTTGGCGCTTCGGCAAAGACTTCGGAGAAAACGAGCGGGTTTTCCACGTCAGCGCGAGCCGTAAAGCCGATTTCATCCGTGATGCTGTCGTAATAAGAGACAGAAAAATCAAAGATTGGGAGCGACTCGTTTTCGTCCGGGTCGGCGGATTCTGAATCCTCATGAAATACTGGGGTTATGCCGCCAATTGTATAACCGATCGTGTAGTCATTCGGCTCGTTCCCGGTCTCGTCGACGCCGATGTGTTCGAACAGGGTTGAGTCGCCAGCTTCGTTTCCGGCTGTTTTAGAGAAAGAGAGAGAGTTCGTGTTTAAGTCTTCGGCGGCAGTGGAATTGTCGAAGGAATAAGTGGTTTCCCGGAACGTATCTTCGTCGATCGGTTCCTCCGCAAAAGCAAAAACGATGCCGACGGCGAAGAGGGCGGCTGTTAAAAAACAGTTGCGGAGTATCATGGCAGGATACCTTTCTTTGGGGGCCGATATTTCAGCCGGAGGATTTTTGACTCTAGGGTATCTCTGAAAATTCGATCGGATGGATTTCCGCGTATGGGCCAAAAGGCCATGCAGGAAGATTTGAGCGTGGCTGCCTGAAAACGCAACCACCGATCTTACCAGTTGGACTTTGCTCAGACGCGAAAAGCCGCCGAAAACCAGTTTTTAGAGGTGCCCTCTAGTAAAGAATATAGCACACCGGGGAAGGAATGTCAAGTAATCTGCTTGAAACATGGACCATGTTACCGCCGGGCTCGTGATGGTTCAGCGTGGTGATTCCCTCTTGTGCCGGGAATGAATGCAAAAAAATCCGCAGCGAGGTGCGGATTCGGAAGATCAAAATGGTGGTGGGGGATGGATTCGAACCATCGAAGGCATGGCCGGTAGATTTACAGTCTACTGCATTTGACCGCTCTGCAACCCCACCAGAAATCTGCTCTTGGAGCGGGTAGAGGGAATCGAACCCTCACAATTAGCTTGGAAGGCTAATGTTCTACCGTTGAACTATACCCGCAGGCATTTCTCAAAGAGGATTTAATACTATACATCGTTTCCCGGAAAAATCAAGCCCGGAACGGAAAAAACCGGAAAAAAAGCCGGCATGGACGATTGGACGCGACAGCCGGACGTCCCCGAAGCCGAAATCCCAAAGATTATTTTGCCGGAGTCACGCTCGAAACTTGCGACGCCCCTGCCGGGAAAGCGAATGTCGCCGTTATTCTCCCGCGGGTTCAATACCCCGCTGCTTGCGGCGAGTCCGCATACAGAACGTTTTTGAGTCCGGCTCGTTTCCGAGCCATGTGCGGTCGGGCGTAATAACGTGAGGTTTGCCTCGCAGATAGTCTGACCGGAAGCAAAAACTTTATTGGCCGGGGCGTCGATTGGTGAGACCGCAGGACAAATCACAACTCGTCCCTTTTTGAGCGCTTCATAGGACTGTTCCCGTCGTCCGGCCCGAAAAAGTAACGCATTTTTGCGTTTTTCTGTTTGACTTTTCGGAAAAAGGGTGTACATTAAATGCATTCGAACATTTTCGGGGCGTAGCTCAGTCTGGTTGGAGCGCTAGGTTCGGGACTTAGAGGTCGCTGGTTCGAATCCAGTCGCCCCGACCATCTATTTGAATATCTGCGCGGTTGTCAACTCAATCGCGCATTTTTTATTTTTCGCTAACCCCCTTGAAATCCGAGCTTAATGCACGGTTATTATCTTTCTCTTTTTCCCTACAGAGAATTACTGTGCGCGCTTTTCGGGAGCCTTCCCGGATCCGTCTCCGCGGAAATTCTCCGCTTTTGAGTGGACGCGACCACTAACAAATTTGAACTCAAACGGAGAATCCGCGCTGATTCTATGAGAACAACCATGTGTCGTAAATACAGCGCGTTTCTAAAAGCTGCATTTTTGCCGGGCCCAACAATCCGCTTTAACCTCAAAAGTGAGAGTGGAAACACGTGCAGATTTGCATAAAAACGGCCACAAACGGTTTCGAAACGTGTTCCTAACCTCGGTTTTTGAACATGGTGCGGATTGGGACAAAACACGAAAGGTGTCCTCTCGTTTTCTCCCGCTTTCGGCAAAATTCTCCGTTCCAAAACGGAGAATGGCTTTTTCGGGCATCTATGCTGGGTAAAATGGGATAAAAGTGATGGCCGGAAATCTTTCTTCGGAGTTTCTTAGCATAAGCCAACAAAACCGAAATCCTTACCGCTTTTTCCTTGAACTCGGGTCTTGCGTTTTTTCCGTGGAGAAGCGGTTTGGACGAAAGCAGAGAGATGGCGACTTCCCACCACGGCGACGTAACGACCGCTATTTCGTCGGCACGAGGACTGGGCAGCGTCCAGAGAAGACCAGGCGGGGCAGGAGGGTTTTCCGATAGCCGGACGGGACCTGCAGGAACTTGCGGAGCCGGAAGAAATAGACGTAACGATTGAAGCTCCGGTTTGCCGTGTAATGCCTGACAAGAGCGGCACCGTCGCCCATGAACTGAAGTGTGATCGGGCCCTCGCGCATATATTCCGGGCCATCGTGCCGGATCGCGGGCGGCTGAATCGCGGACGATGACCGGACCAGAAATATGGGCATGAACAGGAAACCGCTTTGTCCGCTCAAATAATCCTCTTCCGTTTTGTATTCCTCTTTCTTGCGCCTTTCGATCAGAACGATCCCGACTTCCTGATATTTCCTGCCGCGCGGCATGCAGTAGGTCGAAGCTTTCACGCAATAACTGTAGGGGAACCAGCCTTCACGGTTGTAGACGGCGCGATGCAGACGCCGGAGTTGATGCGGGACATCCATGCCTTCCTGATACATGCGCATCCCGGCCTGAACCAGAACGATCAGGAAAAGAAACAGCACGGCGTTCCATCCGAAGTGGAAGTGGTAGCCCGGGTATTTTTCCAGATATAGGGAGAGTGAGGCGCAGAAGATGAGTTCAATCGGGAAATAGAAGATGACGCCGTAAAACAGCGGCCCCAGCGAGACGCCAGACTCCGCGTTTCCATGAAGTCCCGACTCCGAACTGAAGAGAAGTTTCAGCAGGATGCGGATCAGCCGGGGTGCGATCCCGATCAGGAAAAATGCGGCATAATACGGCCATGCCTCCTTCGCGGAGGACTTCGTACAGATGAAAAGGAAAGCGAGGGCCATCGGCACAGTTGTGAATAAGCTCAAAAACAGCACGAAGCCATATTCGCTTTTCTCGTCGTTGCTCATTGTCAGCACGTCGTCCTTTCTCTCGCGACCGGGGAGAATCCTGAATCCCGGTTCAGTTACATACAATAGCACGAAAACACGGAAAAATCAAGCTGAAGAAGCATCGAAACGCTCTTTCCTTCTAGAGGCTTTCCCGACAGCGGTTGATACAGCAAACGATTTCCCGGTTTTTCCCTTGCATTTCCGGCATTTCCCGCTTGTTTTTTTGCTTGGGGCGTGGTATAATAAAGTTGTGATTCCTTAAGCCCTCCATCAGCAACACAGCGATACACAACTATAAAAAACAATGACAATATGAGCAAGGTATTCCATATCCATCCCGGCGACCCGGACTTTACAGATCCGAAACGGCCGGACGTCATTCACAATCCGGCCCTGTATTCGCCGGGGGAATCATTTCAAGTCGTCATCGAGCAGGGGATCACGGAAATCGAAGATGACGCTTTCGAGGAATATGCCCTCATGACCTCGGTCGTGATCCCCGACACCATGAAGAGGATCGGCGCCTTAGCTTTCTCGGAATGTACGGGGCTGAACTCACTGGTGATTCCGGCCGGTGTGGAGGTGATCGAGTTGGAAGCGTTCCGCGGCTGTACGGGATTGACATCGGTCGTGATCAACGGCACGAAGGAAATCGGGATCAATGCTTTCGCGTACTGCAAAAAACTGACTTCGGTCGTCCTCAACGATGTGAAGGAACTGAAAGGTGGCGCTTTCTCGGATTGTATCAGGCTGAAATCGGTCACATTTTCCGGCTGCGTGCCGAAATTCGGCGGCGGTGTCTTTTCCGGGTGCCGGTCGCTTCGTCAGGACATCATTTTCGACGGCACGCTTTATCACCTCGGGAAGCAGTCGGGGAAAGTCGTGATCCCGGCCGGCGTACGGACCATCGGCCCCGGCGCGCTGCAGGACTTCAGGAGAATGACCTCGGTCGTGATCCCGGACAGCGTCACGGAGATTGCGGAGGGCGCTTTCTGGGGCTGTACAGGGCTGACCTCGGTCGCGATTCCCGACAGCGTGAAAAAGATCGGACCGGATGCTTTCGGCGAATGTAAGAGATTGAACTCGGTCATGCTTCCGCGCCGACTGACGAAACTTGAGGACAGGATCTTTTGGGCGTGTACCCCTGGCGCTCCGGGCGGGCTTCCGGAACTGACTTCCGTTGCGATCCCGAAAAATGTGAGGACGATCGGATTGTTTGCCTTCCGCGATTGTACCGGGCTGACCTCGATTGAGATTCCGCGCGCAGTGAAACGAATCGGGTTCAGGGCTTTCTCGGGGTGTACGAATTTGAGTTCGGTCACGTTTGCCGGATCTGCGCCGAAACTTGCGGGTGGCGTCTTTTCCGATTGCCGGTCGCTTCGGCAGGACATTATCATCGACGGCACGCTCTATCACCTCGGACAGCAAACCGGGAGAGTCGTGATCCCGGACGGTGTAACAAAGATCGGGGCCGGGGCATTCTTGTACTGTAAGGAGATGACCTCGGTCGTGATTCCGGACAGCGTGACGGAAATCGGAGAGGAAGCCTTCAGTTTCTGTAAGGGGCTGACCTCGGTTGCGATCCCGGACAGCGTGACGAAGATCGGGGAAGATGCTTTTCACGACTGCGAACGACTGAGCTCTGTGGTGATCATGGACAGCGTGACGGAAATCGGGGATGAGGCATTCGCCGACTGTAAGAATCTGAAATCGGTCGTGCTTCCCGACGGTGTGAAGCTCGGGAGAAACGCCTTCAAAGGCTGCCCCTGCGAGAAAGCAGTCAGAGCCGGACGCCGCCGTCGTCCGGCAGGCTCCGGGCAGGAAGTCAGCGGATGAGCGTGAAAGACGATTGGATACGTTGGAAGGTTAGTCTGCTGGGGATGGGGGGAACAGATGGCTATTTCACCACAAAAAACAGCAAAGCGAATATCCCCGTCGCAATGACCGCGGTATTCAAGGAATAAAACAATTGTTTTTCCGCAAGAATCAGCTGTTTCGCTTTCTCCTTGTCGTATTTCAAAAGGATTTCATTGCGTTTCAGAAGCCCGTCCACAGTCTCCTTGGTCCAAGGCAAAGGGTGTTCCTTATAATAGTCCGAAATCGGATGTCTCGGGAAGCAGTTGGGAAACCCGTTGATACATTCCTTTTCGTTGTCAGGAAGCGTGTTCCCAAAAAACTCTTTCACTTTGATGAATCGGAACAATGCCCGGAGAAAGAGGAAAACCGAGATGCACAGAATAGGAAGATACAGGATGACGAACCATTTCATGATTGTAATTGTTCCTTATTCTCGTTGTGTTTCGGTTCGATGTGTCGGTCGGGGTTACTCTGCTGGGGGTGGTGAGGTCGTATCACGAATGATGGAATTCAGAATGCTTTCCTCTGATTGATGGAAGTGTTTTCTCATGACGTCGTCGATGGAAACCGGAGGCTCTTTGGAATAGCCGATTTCCGGGATGTGCGTCCATTCTTTCATCCGCTTTTCCGGATTCAGCCAGGGGTGAAAGGAATCCATGATCTCCGCTGCAAATACCATGTTCTCCTGCATCGTCTCCCACGTGGGCTCCTGTTCAGCTGTGTACAGGCGGTCCGTGGCCGTAAAACAGCGGTGGATGGATTCGATCTTTTTTGATGAAACAGGCAATCGCCGGGAGAAAGGAAGCAGATAGTTCAGATAAAAAAGCCTCCGGACAGGATTCTGTTTCGTCCCGGACGCATCACGCATCAATTGATCCAGTTGCCGGATGACGAAGGAGAATTTCGCCCTGTAATTCTCCTCGTAGAACCCCTTTCCCGCTTCCCATGTGAAGTTGTCGTTTTCTCTTGCCTGAGCGCAAAGCCGCCGCTGTTTTTCCAAATAGATCAGCAGAAGGTACAGGACCGACTTGTCGATAAGAAGGACAGTATCATTCTGTTTCATGTTAAATTCTCCGTGGTGTCGGGGTTAGTCGGCTGGGGGTGGTGAGGGGATGGTGTGGGGTGTCAAAAGCCGAATTGTGATGTCAGATTTCTGTCGCCGGGGACCCGGTTGATATGAAGCGCAATAAATGCCTTGGCGCTCTCAAATGT
>Ga0310690_10006006_pt1 | contig 16166 bp, 12 predicted proteins | sample AusTroGonzalo_MG_2_FD_207661 | JGI IMG/M metagenome (GOLD analysis project Ga0310690, IMG submission 207661) | Bovine rumen microbial communities from tropical cattle in Woodstock, Queensland, Australia - Gonzalo_04 (v2) (version 2) | ecosystem: Host-associated > Mammals > Digestive system >... | reverse complement strand
TCCAGCGCAAAAACCCCGCGCGTGCAAGTCGACATGGCCGATCTGCGCGGCACCGCTTACGGAGCCACCTGGCCCACCTACACCGACCACAGAGTTGACGACACCAGCTTTTTTGGCAAGCTGCGCCAGAAGACCGGCTACAGCCTGAAATTCGACCTGCCGACGGAAGCCCAGTGGGAAATGGCCGCCAGGGACAAGGGCGACGGCACTTACCAGAACGACGGAACTTATAACTATGACGGAACGTTCCACGGCGACAAAGTCTGGAACGACGGCTCAACTTTCTGGAAAACCGTGGTGGTTGAAGATCCGCAAGACCCCGAAAGATCATATACCACGAACATCGTTGACTATTCCGACTTAGCCAACCTCGGCTGGTTTAGGGATCCGAACAGCGCGCTCCACGATGTCGGCTTGAAGAATCCCGGCATAAACGGGCTCTACGACATCCACGGCAACGCCTGGGAATACTGCCTCGACCGCCTTGCAGTCCATCTTGGCACCAGCGCCGTGACAGACCCCGTCGGCGATGCCTCGGACACTAGATTCATCGTCAAGAGCGGCAGCGTCTATGTGAGCGACCCCACCAACTACTGCCGCATGGCTATGAGAATGGGCAGAAACGCCAGAACCGACAACATCGGTTTCCGCATCGCAATCGTTTTTTAAAAGCTGAACAAATATCTGAATGAACAAAATGAAAGATATTCTTCTTAGAAACACGACCTTGATCATCCTCGCGGTCTTCCTTGCCGCCCCCGTTGCGGCCGATTGGACGTCCGACCCCGCCGCAGAGAGCGTATGGTCGTCCAGCATCAAGCTTGACAACGTAAATCTCGGAACTGAATTCCTGATCAATGTTACGGATGCCATAACCTTCGGCTCGGATTGGGCCTACGGCTACGACAGAGTATCGACCGTCAGAGCGGAAAACAACATGATCAGACCGTACTACATCTACCGCAACGTCTATGACGGCGAACACGGCAAATGCTACTGGAACTACGCTGACGAGGATATTCTCTCACTGCCGAGACACCTCCATTACACGCTGAAGCACGAAGTCAAAGACGGCATGGGCAACGTCCTTTGCACTGACACGGCCTATGTCACCATCGGTTCCGGCGACCCCATTCCTCCAACCTGGTCGGGCGCTTACTCATTGGACACCTACAATATCGCCACCGGCAAGAGCGTCGAGATCAAACCGACCGATTATCTCACTTACAGCGCCAAGTGGGCCTTGAATGGCAAAGGCTTCGACAGAAAGTTTAAACTTTACGCCACCGACCAGGGCGCCAGCGGAGTCTTAGGCTTCTTCTCCCTGTCCTCCGGCGACACCTACGACATCATGACGAGCAGCGTGAACGGAGAAGGCTCTTATCAGTGGAATTACTCCTCCGTCGATCCGGGCGATCTGCCCAGGGGCGACACCTACACCCTCAACTACACGATCTATGACAACGACGATCCCACCGCGATCTTTGAGAGTGTCACCAGCACCACGTCTATTACGATCACGCCGGAGCCTTCCCTTGCTTTGATGGCGCTTCTTCTTTTCGGACTCTCCTTTAGAAAATTAAACTGAGGTATATAAAGTGAATAACAGATCTCTATTCTTACTTTTGCTGTCTTTAGCCACTGCCACATCGGTTCTGGCCAACAGCACTCTGACCAGCGTCACCGCTTCCCAGCGCTGGCCCTGGAACGGCAAGGTTGACATCGACTATACCTTAACCTCCAACGCGGCGTTCCCTGTTTTCCGCGTGGCTTTCCACGGCCAGATCGAAAACGGTTCCGTTTTTGACCTTAGCTCCATTGAAGGCGAAGGCACCTGCGGCATTGTCCTGGGGGACGGCGTAAAAAGGATCACCTGGAACTCCACCGTTGACAAGCCTAGTACCGATACCGACGACGCCAAGTTCAACGTGATCGCCCTGGACGTCAGCGGAAACGCTTCAAAATACCTTAAGTTGGATCTTGCCGACTACACCATGAGCCCCAGCGCGACCGGCCCGACGAATGTGGGCCATAATAACGCCTGCAAGACCACTAATATTTGGTTCAGAAGGATCAATAACGGTACCTTCTATATGGGCTCCGCTTCAGACGAACCAAACAGGGCGCCTGGTGGAATTCCTGAAGACAAGCATCAGGTGACGATCACCAGGCCCATATACCTCGGCGTGCTTGAAACCACGGCAGACCAGTACTCGAGGATAATGAATATCCAGACAGGCAGAAACAGCAAGCTTCCCAGAGTTCAGATACAAGAGAAAGAGCTGCGCGGCGAGACTTACGGCATGACCTGGCCGGAAAAGACCGACTACAGAGTAGATGACGGCAGTTTCTTCGGCACGCTGCGTCAGAAGACCGGCTACGGCCTGATTTTCGACCTGCCGACGGAAGCTGAGTGGGAATTGGCCGCCAGGGACAAAGGCGACGGGACTTACCACGGCGATTACGTCTGGAACGACGGCGTAGCTTTCTATGATCCTCAAACTCAAATTACTGACTGGTCTCACCTGACGAACGTCGCCTGGAATGCTGATCCAAACAGCGAGGTCAAAGAAGTTGGCTTGTTGACTCCCGGTATGAACGGGCTTTACGATATGCACGGCAACGCCTGGGATTACTGCCTGGACCGCCTATCGAAAAACCTTGGCTTCAACCCCGTGACCGACCCCGTCGGCAACCGCTCAAAGAATGCGAATTTCTGCTGCAAGGGCGGCGGCATCTTTAAGACCGACACTCCCGCCCACTGCCGCATGGCTATGAGAATGTCCAAAGACGCTAAGAACGGCAACTGCGGTTTCCGTATTGCGATCCATTACTAGCCTTGACTTTAAAACACTCTATTTGATATCATTTCAGCCCACGTATAATTATGCCTGAAAAGTAGTAAGGCAACTGCGTGGAACATAACAACTACTTTGGAATCATAACATGAATTACAAAGGACCTAAGGTTCGTCTCTCCCGCCGCCTTGGCATCGCCATCACTCCGAAGGCGTCTAAGGTCATGGAACGCCGTCCCAATCCCCCGGGACAGCACGGCGGAAACTCCAGGCGTACCAAACTGTCGGAATACAAGCGCCAGCTGATTGAAAAGCAGCGCCTCCGTTGCCAGTACAACGTGCACGAACGACAGATGGTAAACTACTACCGCAAGGCGGCCGCCAAGGCCACCAACACCGGTGAGACCATGGTCCAGCTTCTGGAGACTCGTCTGGATGCGGTCGTTCTCAGAGCCGGCTTCGCGCCGACCATCTACGCCGCCCGCCAGTTCGTCTCCCATGCGCATGTCGAAGTGAATGGCAAGAAAGTCAACATTCCTTCCTATAGCGTGAAGCCGGGCGATGTGGTCAGCGTCTGTGAGAAAGCTAAACAGCTTCAGATCGTCAAGGACTCGATGGAACGTCGTCAGCCGGCTCCCGCCTACCTTTCCGTTTCCGAGAAAGACTTGACCTGCACGCTGGTGACCCTGCCTCAGCGCGACGAAGTTCCGATCATCTGCGACGTGTCGCTGGTGGTCGAATTCTACGCCAGACAGTAAGGGAAACGCTTACCAAAAAGCAAAAAAAAGCGGCCGCTCACGCGGCCGCTTTTTTTATTTGCAATAACCTGGCCTCAAAGGCCCACAGCATTGCCTAACGTTTCGCCGATGGGTTCGCGGATGATTAGGTCGGCGTTGCGGTCGTAGGGCGTCGCGCTCTTGTTGATGAGGACTATTGTGTCGCCTTTGAAGTAATTGAGGAGGCCGGCGGCGGGATAGACGTTGAGCGACGTGCCGCCGACAATAAGTGTCTTGGCGCGCATGATATCCGTTACGGCGCCTCTGACAGTCGCGTCGTCCAGCGATTCCTCGTAGAGGACGACGTCGGGCTTAATGTAGCCGCCGCAGGAGCACAGAGGGATGCCGTCGCAATTCTTGATGTAGTCAAGGTCGAAGCTTTTTCCGCAGTTCAGGCAGTAGTTGCGGGCGACCGAGCCGTGGAGTTCCCAAACACGCTTGCTGCCGGCTTTGGTGTGCAGAGCATCGATGTTCTGGGTAATGACGGAAATGAGTTTGCCTTCCTTTTCAAGCTTTGCCAGAGCCAGATGGGCTTTGTTGGGCTTTACGCCTTTGACGAGGATCTTGTCGCGGTAAAAGCGGAAGAACTCCTTCGTATGCTCGAAGAAGAAGGAATGACTTAGGATCGTCTCCGGAGGATATTCGTACTTCTGGTTGTAAAGTCCGTCCACGCTCCTGAAATCCGGGATGCCGGATTCCGTGGAAACGCCGGCGCCGCCGAAAAAGACGATGCCGTCGCCAGCTAAGATCTCAGCAAGATCTTTCATTAGAAGGGCTCGTATGTCTCGCGGTAACGGACGTTCTCTTTCTCGCTGGAGATCACCGGGAGAAAACGGCAGGCGCTCAAAGCGAAAGCCGCGAGCAGAATGAGGATCACGAGTTTTTTCATAGTCTTATTTTCCGCAACAGTTCTTGTATTTCTTACCGCTGCCGCAGGGGCAGGGATCGTTCCTGCCGACTTTAGGCTGCGTTCTGACTATAGTCTTCTGTTTTAATGCGCCGCCCGCTCCGCTGTAAGCGACGTCAGACATGTGCATCCCCTCGTCGGAGATCTGGGTTCTCGAAGAGGTTGACGAGCTGTCGCTGACGTCGTTGTAGCTGTAGGTCGCGTTGCTCATATCCATCAGAGCCTGGGGATCGCGTACAGTCGTAAGGTTGAAGAGCGATTTGGCGACTTCCCCGGCCAGGCTTTCCATCATAGTGGTGAAGATATGATGCGCTTCCTTCTTGTACTCAAGCAAGGGGTCTTTCTGGCCGTAGGATCTCAGATACACGGACTCGCGGAGGCCGTCCATCTCGTAGAGGTGATCCTTCCAGAACTTGTCGATGGTCATCAAAAAGACGATGTGCTCGAGCTTGCTGACGTTCTCTTCGCCTTCGATCTGGATCTTCCTGTTGTAGGCCGCCCAGACAGCGTCCCTAAGATAATGCTGCAGTTCGGAGGGATTCTTCATCAGTTTCGCGACGTCGTCCCTGACAAGGTTGACGGGGAAGAGCGTAAGGACTTTCGCGATGAACTGGTTGACCATGCTGGAGGTCACTTCCTTGAACTCGCCCTGGGCCGCCATGAAGTCGTCAACGATGTTGCCGGCGGCGTCATCCAGGAACTGCATGGCGTCTTCCCTGATGTTGTCGGTCATCAGAAGGTGCGTGCGGAATTCATAAATGACCGCGCGCTGCTTGTTCATGACGTCGTCGAATTCCAGCGTGTGTTTGCGGATGCCGAAGTTTCTTTGCTCGACGCGCTTTTGGGCCGTTTCGATGGAGCGGTTCAATAAGGGATGCTGCAGCTCTTCGTTCTCCTGCATGCCCATCTTTTCCATGAGCGTGGCGATCTTGTCGCTTCCGAACAATCTCATCAGGTCGTCTTCAAGGGAGACGTAGAACCTCGACGAGCCCGGGTCGCCTTGACGGCCGGAACGGCCTCGCAGCTGACGGTCGATGCGGCGTGATTCGTGGCGCTCCGTGCCGATGATGTGCAGGCCTCCGAGTTCGGGGACGCCGGGGCCTAACTTAATGTCGGTGCCTCGGCCTGCCATGTTGGTCGCGATCGTCACGCTGCCTTTTTGCCCGGCCTGGGCCACGATCTCGGCTTCCCTCTCATGGTACTTGGCGTTCAGGACGCTGTGGGGTATTTTAAGGCGCTGGAGCATTCTGGACAGGACTTCCGACTGATCGACCGTAACGGTGCCGACCAAGACAGGCTGGCCTTTTTCGTAGCAGCGGCTGATGTCCCTTATCACGGCGTTGTATTTTTCCCTTCTGGTCTTATAGACCACATCGTTGAGGTCTTTTCTCTGAACCGGCTTGTTGGTCGGGATACTGACGACGTCCAAATGATAGATCTGCTGGAATTCCTCAGCTTCTGTTTCCGCCGTGCCGGTCATACCGGCCAGCTTCTCGTAAAGACGGAAGTAGTTCTGGATCGTGATGGTGGCGTAAGTCTGAGATTCGCCTTCGATCTTGACGTTCTCTTTGGCTTCCAGGGCGCTGTGCAGTCCGTCGCTGTAACGGCGGCCGGGCATGATGCGGCCGGTGAATTCATCGACGATAAGGACCTTGCCTTCCTGCACGACGTAGTTCACGTCTTTTTCGAAGAGCACGTACGCTCTCATTAGCTGCGAAAGATTGTGCAGCCTCTCGCTAGTGTCGTGGTAAACTCTCTGGAAGGCTTCCTTGGCCGCCACTTTCTCTTCCGCGGTCAAACCTTCGTCTTCGTCGATCTTCATGGTCTCCTCGACCGGATCGGGGAGGATGAACTTCGACTGGTCTTCAGGGGAGAGCGTAGCAAGACCCTTGTCGGTCAGGAAGACTTCGTTGCTCTTTTCGTCCATGGCGAAATAGAGGTCTTCCGTGATCTTGTGCATTTCCTTGCGCTTCATGTCGGCAATAAGGTCGGCATGGATCTTGTCCAAGAGCTTGTGGTTGTCCGGGTCCTCCATCAGTTTCGTCAGCAGATGGTTCTTCGGGTTGCCGCGGCGAACGATGTACATCAAGCGGCCGGCTTTGTAGCGGTCATTCTCGTCGCCTGTCTTCAGGAGCTCTTTGGCTTCATGCAGCATGTCGTTGCACATGATCTGCTGCTTCCCTACCAAAGTCTGCACAAGACTTTTTATCTCCTGGTAATTATTTTCCTTGGAGACGCCGACCGGACCGGAAATGATAAGGGGCGTTCTCGCTTCGTCGATAAGGATCGAGTCCACTTCGTCGATGATGGCGTAATAGTGGCCGCGCTGCACCATCTCTTCCTTGCGCATGGCCATGCCGTTGTCCCTAAGGTAGTCAAAGCCGAATTCGCTGTTCGTTCCGTAGGTGACGTCGCAGTTGTACTGGATCCTTCTTTCCGCGGGATCCATCTGGTTCTGGATGCAGCCGATCGTTATCCCTAAGAAATCGAAGACGCCTTTGTTCCACTGCGAGTCGCGGCGCGCCAGGTAATCGTTCACCGTCACGACATGGACGCCTTTTCCGGTCAGGGCGTTAAGATAGATCGGCATAATTGAGACCAAGGTCTTGCCTTCGCCGGTCGCCATTTCGGAAATGGCGCCGCGGTGCAAAACGATGCCGCCTAAGATCTGCACATCGTAAGGGACCATGTTCCAGACGTAAGGGGAGCCGCAGACTTCCCAGCTCTGCCCGCACAGTCTCCGGCAGACGTTCTTTATCACCGCGAAAGCCTCGATCATCAGATCGTCAAGAGTCTCGCCTTTCGCGAGCCTCTCCTTGAATTCCGCAGTCTTAGCCTTTATCTCATCGTCACTAAGTTTCTGGTAAAGCTCTTCCTGGGCATTCACCTTCGCAACCAGCGGACGCAAACGCTTAACCACCCGCTTGTTGCGGTTGCCCATGATCAGTTTCATTATCCAAGACATAAAAACTATACTCCTAATTCTGTATTTGTTTATTTTATCATATTACCTCTTGAAATAACCTCGCGCATGTGGTAAACTGCTAGACATGAATAAATTCAAAACAAATCTTCTGGCTTTCCTGCTGTATTTCTACAGCAAAAAGAAAAGAAAAGCCTTTCGCGCCAAGCACTACCGTAATGCCGAATACGACCGCGAGCTCCGCAAACGCGGCATCCTGGGCCGCGACTCCTTCGTAGGATTCGGCACCATAATCACTGACAAGAACACACGCATCGGCAAATTCTGCTCGATCGCCAGCAATGTCATGATTGGAACCACTACGCACCCGACCCAGTTCCTAAGCTCTTCCTCCGTCTTTTACAAAGACATAAGCAATGTCACGGAAGGGCTGGCCCTCCCCAGATCCAAATGGGTGAAATACACTTTCTCGCAGCCCGTCACCATCGGCAACGATGTCTGGATTGGAAGGAGCGCCATTGTAATGGACGGCCTCACCATAGGCGACGGCGCCATAGTCGGCGCGGGCGCTGTCGTAACGCACGATGTCCCGCCGTACGCGATCGCGGTGGGAGTTCCCGCCCGTGTGATCAAATACCGTTTCGACGATAATACCATCCAGCGTCTTTTAAAAGTGCGCTGGTGGGACCAACCGGACGAAGTCATCGCCTCACTCAAGGCCGATGATGTGGAAGGCTGCCTTAAGATACTGGAAGCCCTTCCCGAGCCTCCCGTTAAGTGATTAACGCCGCGCCAAGCGCGCGGTAGCAAGAGCCCGGCTACTTTTCGCCCTTCACTAACAGGCGGTAAACTTTCAGCCCGCTCCCTGCGCAGCCCAAAAGCCCGATTCTTTCCGCCGGGCGTTTCGTATTGTCGCCGTACCAGCCGATCTCACGGCCGTCGCAGATCAAAAAGAAGTATTTTCCCCTTCTCTGGAACTGCATCGTATGGCGGCCCGGCGTCAGCGCGAAAGCCTTTTCGCACACTTCGCCCAAGCCTTTCAGCCTTATCTTCGAAAGCTTGTTGCCATATCCTCCCAGGAAGCCCACGCTGTCCTTGCCGGGATCGATGTCGCCTGTCCCACTCTCAAAAGCTCCCAAAACGGCGTCCGCTCCCGCTTCGAACTCCATCATTACCGTGAAATCCTCACCCTTGAAGCCCGGCGCCAAAAGATAAGCCGTCGCGTTCCGAGGCATATCATCCTTCAAACTCAGCGCGCCGTCCTTCACTTCGAAATATTCCGAAGTGCACTCGAACCCGCTAAGGTCCGCATCCTTTGAGAAATCCAGCGCCACGTCCGCTTCCTCAGCCGTAAGCTCGCCACCCAGCGGAACCGGGCACTTCATTACGCCGGAAGTCGGCAGCATGAAGCAATAGATAGGCTGATACCCGTCGCCCAAACTGTAAGCGGACTTGTCCGGCAGACGGAAGCTCACAATGGATCCAATCTCCCTTCCTCCGCCTTTCCAGAACCAGGTCGATTTTCCTCTGTTTTCGATACTGAACTCGAAAACGACCTTCCCGTCTTCCTTCTTATAAGCGAAGCTCGTTCCTTCCCCACGTCCGCCTTTCGTTATCTTGTACCCGTCTCCAGCTGGCCTGATCCTAAACTCATAATAATCCTTGAAGCCGCCGGGTGCCTCACAGCCGCTGAAGATCCCGTGCCCTTCGCCGTCCAGTTCCAGGAGTATCTCCGTAAAATTCCCCGAGGCTTCGATCATTGCGTAGTAGGCACTCTCGTCATGACCCTGTTTAAAGCGCACACAAACGTCATCCACGCTCTTTTCCGCAGTAAGCGGTATATTCACCCACTCCGCGGCATCCCCGTCTATTTCGGCCGTCAGGGGCCAAATATACGGTTCGTGCGGGATCAAAGGCAAGGGATCGACCGCGTCATCCAATCCGTCGTCGTCGCTGTCCGATGAGACAGGATTCGGCCACACGGATTCCTCCGGCCTTCTCGCGAACCAGGGCTGCAGTACGCCTCCGCTCCAAATGCTCTCCCTCACCTTCGAAAAATCGTCCAACACTCCGTCCGTAGAGCGCTTGTTCTCATCATAGCCGTAGTCCGCTTCCGTAAAGGGCAGCTTCCCATCCGAGAACATTCCTCCGTCCGGCACGCCGTCCATATCGCGATCCACTACCAGTACCGGCGTTCCGAAGTACATCCTCAGCCACTGCAGTTCCGTCAGCTTTCTGTCCGTCATGGCTATCCCGCTCCAATGATCCCCGCACTTCGCCGAGAGATCCCAGGTCGTCTCGTCCCACTCTCCGTTCTCTTTCTGGAAGCGGTGCCTGTTGACGAAGTGGTCGTAGATAACGTGGTCGTCCTCCCTGTCCAGCCCGCTGAAGGTCCCCAGGCTCTCGATCTGGTGATGATACTCGTGGCAGGTCAGCCAGGCGACGTCATCGCCCAAAAACTGCGACCTTCCCGGCACCCCCTTTCTCCAGTCAGTCACCCCAAAAGTTCCCCCTCCGCTCGTCCTGTAGAGCCACTTCCCGCTCTTAGCGTCAAAATACCTCAACTGCGCGTTCTCTATCTGGCCTACAAACTCATCCTCCACAGGCGAAGAATTGTTTTTCTCGATATTCCTTAGATCCACTATCGTGAACGTCCCGCCTCCCGGGAAACGGTACTCCTGCCCGGAAAAACTCCTGCACGGCACCAGCGCTTTGTAACTAGCAGGCGCATCAGATGGCATTTCTCCCCAGTACTGCGGCCTCTCATCCCAGAATATCTGCAGATCATACCACACTCTGAATCCGTTGTTCACGAACCAGAACCTCTCCGCCAGCTTAAAATCACGTACGATCTTCTCCTTCTCCGCCTCCCCGATCACAGGAGGCAGTTCCGGATAAGCCCCATCCGCCTTTTTCACATTGTACATGCTGTAAACGTTCGGCATCACCAAGACCTTCACCGGCACCCGAACGACCGTCCGGCACCCGTCCGGCGACAGCGTATTCACCGCGAATTCCCTTCCCCAGGGCTTCTCCGCACCCCAGTTCACCTCCGCCGGCGTAGGCTCCACGCCAGGATCATACAGCCTGTAATAATACCGTATGCAGGGATTCAAGCCCGCCACCGTCAATCTATGAAAACTCCCAGTCGTGCCATCAGAAACGATCCTTACCTCATCCTCCTCCCACGGCTTATACTCCTCCCCTTCTGGCTTCCAAGTCATGCAAGGCTCCCCGCCCTCGCGCAATTGCAGCTTAGTCTCACACGGCGAAGCAGTGTACCACTGCACCGTAAACTCCTTCTGCCCCAGCATAGTGACCGGCCTCGTCGGATCATAGATCGTCTTCTCCGCCAAAGCCGAAAACGCAAAAACCAAAGCAAAACCAAAAATCAATGACCTTTTCATGCTGCCCCCTGAACTTTTTTATCGTGTATATACCTTGCCGCGTAAACAAACGGCGTATCAAGCAGCGACGTTATGATGAAGATAATGTAGCTCGAAACAATGAACGACCAGATCGTCTTAATATCGAACGTTCCGTAAAAGGCCAGAACCGTAAACAAAACATTGTTTATGAACTGGCTGATAAGCGTGGAAAAGTTGTTCCTGAACCACAGGAATCTCCTCTTGTTCCCGCAGAGCCTCTCCGTAAGATTCCACCACATATGATAGAGCCAAACGTCAGTCAGCTGGCTTACGGCATACACCACAAGAGAAGCCATGATCACCCTGGGCGAATTGCTGAAGATCACTCTGAAGGCCGCCATGCAGTGATCCGTCTCGTCCGGCGTAAACAAAAGCCATATCTGGCTAACCACCAAAAAGAACACCGTCGAGAATATCCCAATATACACCGCCTTATTAGCGGACTTCTTCCCTTCGCATTCCGACAGTATGTCCGTGATTAGAAACGTCACCGCGAAAGGTATGTTGCCTAGCGTCTGCGTCCATCCGAAGGCCTTAATCACCAGCAAGACCTCGATGTTCGCCACGATCGTCGCTATCGGCGTCAGCGCGTAAAGCCCGCTCTTCCCGAAGAGCTTGTAAGCCAGTAACGCCGACCCGTAAATAAACAGCAGCGTAAAGATCAAAAGTAGTTCGTTTGTCATTCCGGCGTCCCCACGGTAAAATCAGTATTGTGCACGAGGATGTCCACCCGATCGTCTGATACATACTTCGGATAGATCTCTTTCATAAAGCTATCGATAACTTCCTTATCAGGCTTAACAGGAGTAGTGTTGTCGCACATAACGTTAAGCGTTATCCGCTTAAAATACTTCAGCCCCAATTCCACATCCCGCAAAATCATATCAACAGTCTGCCCCTTTACTCCCACCAAAAAATTCGCTTCCTGAAAATACCTTGCCACCTCTTCCGGAGTAACCCCAGGCATTCCCTTCTTCAAATACCCTTCCCTAACATTCTCGTCAAAAGTTTCCAAACCTACCCGAAGCCGCACCTCGAACCCAGAAAAAAACGAACGAAGCCCTTCGATCTTATCCCTCACGAGATAATGCGCCTCGAAATGCAGCACCCTAATCCCTTTTTCCCTGGCGGTCTCCCGAATAAGCCCTAGCGTCCTTTCTCCCAATTCATGAAAAGACCCGCTGTTGATGACTTCCAGATTCCCATACACTCCGGTCACCTGCTTCAAGACCGACTTGTTCAATTCATAATTCGCATCATCATCCGAACACGCATCCAGATGATAATCGCAAAAGGTGCACTTCTTATAAAAGCACCCTCTTCCCCTAAGGAGCACTATCTCCCTAGGGTCTTTTTCAGAAATGATCCCATACCTAAGCACAGGTCTATGTCTCCGTAGTTTTGTTTTAGGTTACCCAAGGCAGGATGGTTTCGAACTGCCAATTGCCATTATATCAAATCCAAACTGGCTCATGTTTTACCCGTTTAACCTCTAAAAGTGGCTCATGTTTTACCCATCAAGCCCCCAAAAGCGGCTCATGTTTTACCCATTTAACCACTAAAAGTGGCTCATGTTTTACCCGCCATATTGCTTTTTTATAAACTATTTACTACAATATAAGCAACTTATGGAGGAAACATGCTTTATCTAAAAAGAAAGGCTGACATTGCACTTGAAAACTGGCTAAAAGACCCAAATAAAAAGCCCTTGATTATTAAGGGAGCCAGGCAGGTTGGAAAATCTGAAACGATACGTCATTTCGGTGAACAACATTATGAAAACATCGTTGAGATAAATTTCGCAATACAACCGGAATTTAAGCAAATAACAAACCAAGGCTACTCTGTTGATAATGTAATCAGGCAAATATCCTTGTTGGACTCCTCATTGAATTTCACACCTAAGAAGACTCTCTTGTTCTTTGACGAAATTCAGGATCACCCGGACATAGCCACATCTTTCAAAAGTTTTGCGCAAGATGGACGTTTTGACGTAATTGGAAGCGGATCTATGTTGGGCATAAATTACAAGGCCATATCCAGTTTCCCAATGGGATACGTGAATTATCACACCATGCGTTCTTTGGACTTTGAAGAGTTTCTATGGGCATGCGGTTATAAGCAGGATTTTATAGAGGAGATATTCTCAAACATCAAAGGCCATGAACCTTTTTCTCAGACAGTCATGTATGTTATGGAAAACAAGTTCATGGATTATTGCCTGCTTGGCGGCATGCCGGAAATCGTAAGGAATTATTTTGAAAAAAGCTCTTTCGAAGGTTCTCTGGAAATGCAGCGGCAACTGATGGAAGAATATAAAATGGACGTGCGGAAATATGCCTCAGGACTTGATCAGGCCCGCATACTAAATGTTCTTAACAGCATTCCCAGCCAATTGGCTAAAGAGAACAAAAAATTCCAAATATCTAAAGTAGCGAAAAAAGCCACGTTCAAGGATTATCGAGGCTGCATAGAATGGCTCAACGATGCAGGAATAATAAACATTTGCCACGCTTTGCATCAGCCATCTCTTCCCATCAAAGGCAACTACAAGCCTGATGTTCATAAAATATATTTTTCCGACACAGGGCTTCTCATAGGTCAATTGGACGATGAATCGCAAAGAGATCTGCGCGTCAACAAAAATTTCGGCACTTACAAAGGCGCCCTTTACGAAAACATTGTCGGCGAAGCGCTTGTAAAAGCCGGCTTTGAACTGGCGTACTACAAAAAAGAAAACGCCACTCTTGAAGAGGACTTCTTCGTCCGCTGTTCCGACGATCTTGTTCCTATAGAAGTTAAATCATCCAACTCTCAATCAAAAAGTCTCAGGACGCTTATAACCTCAGACAAATACCCGCAAATAACCTGGGGCATCAAATTCGCCAAAGCTAATATCGGCTTTAAAGACAATATTCTTACCCTACCTTATTGGTCCGCTTTCCTCATAGACAGGCTTGTCAAAAACGCTTAGAATTACACCTCAGCGATTTCTCTATTCACCAAACCCGCTTACAATTCTTCCAGCATCAGGAAGTCTTTAAGTTTAATGTACCGGACTGTGGAAGTGGAATAGTCGATATCATCTGTCGTTCTATTGAACCTTTTTGCGAAAATCAGTAAAAAGGTTCACTAGCGCGGCACCCTTTCGCAAACAAAGCCCCGTGCGCAAGCACGGGGCTTTAAATCCTAATCGGCTTATCAAAACCGCATTACAAAAATTTTGTCAATTTGGCACACCTAAAAACACTAGCGCATTTTCACCTAAAACAACGTTTTCAGAGGAAAAACATTGATGACATAGCACAAAATTCTACATAATTAAGTAGCGATAGTAAAAACACTTTCCTTCTTTTACGTTTTTTGATAGTGTATAGTAAATCCACCAATAGGAGATTACCATGAATGAATTCAAATTCGAAAAAACCAACGACACCCAGATCCTCTTAACCAACGCCAAAAAAGCCGTCGCCCTCTGCCAGGAAATAAACCCCGGCTCCGGCATGCGCTTTTTCATCCCGCCCGATAAGGACATCAAACACATGCCCTCAGACGCAAGAGTGGAGTTCATCTACATGCCCACCTACACTCTTGCCGCCTACCTCATCCTCTGCAAGCTGCACCTCAAGGATCTCTTCACTAAAGACGAAGAACTCGAGCAAGGCTTCAAAGGCATCCTCCTCGCCTGCACCGGCCGCAACATGACCGGCCACGGCTACGAAGAACTCGAAGGCCTCGTTGACGCCCTCGAAATCTTCCTAGAAGCCCCTCTAAAGGCCTTTCTCACCCAGTACGGCTCCGAATACCCCGAGTTCGCGAAATGCGTCCAAAACGCCATCCAGACGCTCTACGCCATAGCCGGAGGCGAAGCCCACTCCCCCTGGGGCAAATCCGAAGAGCTCGTCAAAGCTGCCAAACAACTCATCGCCATCTGGGAGAACCAAAAAGAAACCGCATAAAAATTGTTTTTCATAATGTATCCTTATATATGAAACCTATGCTCCTTACCGGAAAGGGACCGTCGCCCCTTGGTAGCAGAGACAAAGCAAGCAAAGCCCCGTGCGCAAGCACGGGGCTTCTTTTGTCACTATATTTTCCCACCAACCACAATTCCTCCCCCTCTCCCTCTGCTAGAATACTCCCAAACGAGAACCCCAACCCCAACGCAAATAAGGAGACAGCCATGACAGATTTCCCATTCGAAAAATCCAACGATCAAGATATTCTCTTAGCCAACGCTAAAAAGGCTGTCGCCATGTGCAAGTCACTCAAGCCTAATTCTACTCCTGGTTACGGCATGCGCGTCTTTGTCCCATCAAACGTAGACTTAAAACAAATGTCACTCATCGAATTTGAGGATGTCATCTTAACATCGACTTACAAGCTTGCTGCTTATCTCATCTATTGTAGGTTACATTTAAGTGATGCTTGCTACGAAAACAACAAAGATTTATTTATTGCTTATTGCGAGGTTCTGAACGCCTGTGCCTTCAGAGATTTTTACGGACACGGCAACAACTCCCTGCACGGCCTTGTTGACACCATGGAAATCTTAATCGAGGCTCCTTTAAAACCTTATCATTATCACCATTTTTGCGACAATTTCTGGTTCTATGTATGTGTCGAAAGAGCCTTATTAACCTTGCAGAAAATTGCCAATGGAACCGCCTACTTCCCAGCAGGCAAAGATGAACAACTCATGGCCAGAGCCCAAAAACTCTTAGACACCTGGAACAACTCCAGCTCAGAGGTGGAATAAACAAAAGCCCCGTGCGCAAGCACGGGGCTTTAGGTTGTGTGACTTCCTGTCCAAAAAACTGCCTCTGATTAGTTTCCCGTTTATATTCTTTACGTTTGCCGCCTATCACCGTCTTTCTTACTCCCTCAAAACCCAAAAAACTATTTTGCAAAGCGACATTTGTTCTATAAGAAAGCAATAAAATGCCAATCGAAATATCAAAACAGAATAAAAAATATAGAAACTTGATTTTGACTATTGACTTTTTGCAAGCTAAATAATAAAATGTATTCCGACAAAATCAAAAAGCCTTTGGAGCATAAACGAAAAAGGCTCAAACAACACACGAGAGAAATTTTTCTCTCGGTTAAAATCCAGCAAAGGAGATTTATGACAGAAGACTTAAAACAAATAGCTTCACGTCTAGGCTTGGGATTGGTCGACGAATCCAAAGACACCGAAATATGTCTTGACGACCTCGATCGATGCGGCGCAAAAATTGGACCCTTTACTTCTTGGTTCTATGAAGCTAAACAAACGGCATCAAGAAGACCTGTTCCCTTTAGAAAAAACGTCTTGATCAGTTGTAGAAGGAAA
>Ga0310690_10006005_pt1 | contig 16168 bp, 15 predicted proteins | sample AusTroGonzalo_MG_2_FD_207661 | JGI IMG/M metagenome (GOLD analysis project Ga0310690, IMG submission 207661) | Bovine rumen microbial communities from tropical cattle in Woodstock, Queensland, Australia - Gonzalo_04 (v2) (version 2) | ecosystem: Host-associated > Mammals > Digestive system >... | reverse complement strand
CCGGGCTGCGGAAAGACTATGGCTATTCAAAAGTTACCGGCTATTAATCCTGTTTTGACTATGGAGGAGGCGCAGTCTGTTACAAGAATCTGGTCGCTTGCAGGGCTCATAAAACCTAACACTCCGCTTGTACGCATCCCGCCTTTCAGGATTCCTCATCAGACGGCAAGTATTGAAGGTATTTGCGGAGGCGGCGTGAATTGCAGACCCGGAGAAATTTCTCTGGCACATAACGGTGTTTTGTTTCTAGATGAAGCAGCTGAGTTCAGGTCGTCTGTTTTACAGATGCTTCGTGTTCCGCTTGAAAGTGAAAATATTACGTTGAGCCGTGCCGGAAGAAATACTACCTACCCCGCAAAGTTTCAGTTACTCATGGCTACGAATCCTTGTCCCTGCGGGAACTACGGTTCAAAAACAAAAATCTGTCTGTGCAGCGGAAAGTCAATTGACCTGTACTGGAAAAAGTTTTCGGCTCCCCTGCTCGACCGCATTGATCTGCGTGTGTTTGTAGAAAATCAGTCTGAAACGCAGGAGGAAATTGAACAGCGCAAAGACCTGCTTACAACTGAAGAAATCCGCGAAGGTATTGCAAGGGCTGTAAAGGTTCAGCGAAAAAGGCAGGGAACAAAAAACGCAAGACTTTCGCCGCAGGAGGTTCAGGATTTTTGTGTTATGGAAAAAGAAGTGCGCGATGTCCTTGATAAAGCAATCGTTCGTTACGGCTTTTCTCCGCGGGCCATCAGCAGCTGCATAAAGGTTGCAAGAACCATAGCAGACATAGAAGGCAGCGAAAAAATCTGCGCACCGCACCTGTCCGAAGCAGTAGGCTTCCACAAACTCTGCGCCAACATGCGGCCGGAACTTTAACCCCCTTGGGGTTCCTGAGCCTGTCGAAGGACCCCCAAAAGGAGAAATATTCTTGAAAGGTTATATGTACATACTAAAATGCAGTGACAAGTCATATTATGTTGGAAGTACCGATAATTTAACACTACGAGTTGAAGAACATAATGCTGGAGAAGGATGTACTTATACAAAAGAAAGACTCCCTGTTCAACTTATTTATCATGAAGAATGTTTTAACATCAAAGATGCATTCATTCGTGAACAACAAGTAAAAGGATGGAGTCGAAAAAAGAAAGAGGCTTTAATTAAAGGAGATATGAATTCTTTAAGATTACTATCAAAAAAGAGCCCTTCTAAAAGGACCCTTCGACAAGCTCAGGGACCCCATGGCTCCCTGAGTCAGCATGCCTTTACCGGAGAAGAGACTTGAACTCTTACACGATTGCTCGCAACAGATTTTGAGTCTGTCGTGTCTACCATTCCACCACTCCGGCGTAAGTAGAGAAAATATAACAAAAAAACGGGGGTTTTTCAAGTGTTTGATGCTTGTTATAATAATTACGTGAAAATCAATGTGCACACGTTTGAAGGCACGGAACCGGAGTTTGTACTTAAGACAGTTTTTGGCTACGAGTCCTTCCGCCAGAATCAAAAGAAAATAATTCAAAGTGTACTCAACGGCAAAGACACGCTTGCCATAATGCCGACCGGCGGCGGAAAATCAATCTGCTATCAGATTCCGGCACTTATTTTTGAAGGTGTAACGGTAATTGTTTCTCCGCTCATTTCGCTTATGCAGGATCAGGTTGCTTCCCTGGAAACAGCTGGCATTCATTCAGTATTTCTTAACAGTTCACTCAGCTGGGACGACTACAAAAAATCAATGGACGAAATCCGTAACGGTCAGGTAAAAATGATTTACGTTTCGCCGGAGGGTTTGTCCACAGAAAAAATCCGCTCTCTGCTTGACTCGCCTGAAATAAAAGTAAGTTGCATTACGATTGACGAAGCACACTGTGTTTCACAATGGGGTCACGACTTCCGCCCGGACTATATGGAAATCGGTTCCTTCCGCGCGCTGTTCCCCGATGCAGTTATGATTGCACTCACCGCAACTGCAACAGAAAATGTCCGTCAGGATATCATCAAAAACCTCAAGCTCAAAAAACCGGAGATTTTTATTTCCAGCTTTAACCGCGAAAATATTTTTCTTGAGGTTGCTCCAAAAAAGAACGCGCTTGATCAGATTGTACAATGCATAAAGGACTACGACGGAGAAAGCGGAATAATTTACTGTAATTCCAGGCGTGCGGTAGACCAGCTTGCACAGGCGCTCATTGACCTTGGATTTTCTGCAATCAATTATCATGCGGGACTCAATGACGATGTTCGCGCAAAAAATCAGGATGATTTTGTAAAGGGCAAGGTTTTGATTGTTGTTGCGACAATTGCCTTTGGAATGGGAATCAACAAGCCCGATGTCCGCTTTGTAATAAACTACGACTTACCAAAATCACTTGAAGAATACTATCAGGAAATTGGACGTGCCGGACGAGACGGACTTCCTGCCACTGCCCTGCTGCTTTATTCTGCAGGAGATATAAACAAGGTACGTTTCTTTTTTGAAAGTTCCGCAGACCCACGCAAGGCAGAAGCCAGACTTCAGGGAATGATTAATTTTGCAACAGCGGTTTCGTGCAGGCGGCGGATTCTGCTTGGATATTTTGGAGAAGCTTACGACCCCAAGAAAGCAACGAAGGACTGCTGCTGCGATATCTGTTCCGGCGGTGAAATCCCGGAAATTGATGTAACCGTTATGGTGCAAAAGCTTTTATGCTGTATTATCCGCACTCAGGAACGATTTGGTTCGACCTATGTAATTGACGTTCTTTTGGGTTCACGCCAGAAACGAATTATTGATAATGGTCACAATATGATTTCTACCTGGGGTATTGGCCGCGAGCTTTGCAAGGAAGACTGGTTTACGCTTATTGATTTGTGTATTGCAGCAGGACTTATTACTAAATACGGCGAATATAATATCCTGCAGATTACAGAAGCCGGTTACTCTGTTTTGTCTACGCGTGAAAAAATTATGCTGCCATTAAAAATTACATCAGCCGGCGGAGCAAATACACGGGATATTGAAGGCGGAATGATGTTCCCAAAACCCGCTGCAGAAAAGCCTGCCTTCATCATTCACAAAAAAGCAGACGGCCGCAAAGTAATAGCTGAAAAACCCGGAGCCGACGACGACCTTGGCGAAAAAATCATTACAGAACTAAAAGCCTGGCGCCGCCGCAAAGCAGACGACATGAACGTTCCTCCATACATCATTTTTGGTGACAAAACCCTGTACGACCTTGCCGCCAAAAAACCAACCGACAAACAATCCCTCTTTGGTATCTACGGCATCGGCGAAGCCAAAGTCGAACAGTTCGGCAAATCAATCATCGCGGTGATTGAAGATGTGATGAAGGAAGAAGAAAATGATTTCAAAGAATGAGTTCCCGATTTTAGAATATGACACAGCAAAGGTTGCAAAACTTAACCCTGATATGATTACAGGTCACAAGTTTGATGCAAACAGAATGATTATTACATTTTTCCCGGATGCTTTGAACAAGCTTATTTCAAGCGGAGCAGTTGAGCCTTATTTTGAAATTGGCGGCGAAAATCCTTTTACAATTTACCAGTTTGTAGATGACAAGGATGTTCTCATCGTTTTGGGGCAGGTTGGATGTCCTGCTTGTGCCGGAAACCTTGAAGTGTTTTATGCGTTCGGCGTTAATAAATTTATATTCTGCGGTGGCGGTGGTGTGCTTGATAAAAATATCAAGGTTGGTCAACTGCTTGTTGTAGACGGTGCAATCCGCGATGAAGGTTTTTCTTATCATTATATTGAACCTTCGCGCTATATTTATTCAGATAAAAAAATTGCAGACAAAATTGCTGCTTATCTTGAGCAGTATAAAATCCCGTATCTTCGTGGCCTTACCTGGACAACAGATGCCCTTTTCCGTGAGACAGCAGACAAGGTAGAGCTCCGCAAAAGTGAAGGTGCCAAGATTGTAGAAATGGAACAGGCTGGATGTATTGCTGTTGCTCAGTTCCGTGGCTTTGATTATGGTGCAATTATATATGGCGGCGACGATGTTGCTTCGGAAGAATGGAATCACCGCGGCTGGAATACACGTGAAGGAATTCGCTATAATCTTGTGATGCTTTGTAAAGAGCTTGTAAAAGAGTTCTAGATTATTTTTTCTGCGATATTCAAAGAAAAGCTGCTGCCCTTGCCCGGAGTGCTTTGTGCTGTAATTGGTATCTCCAGAAGTGTGGCGGCCTTTGAACATAGATAAAGTCCGAGTCCGCTTGATTTTTCATTAAGTCTTCCGTTGGCACCTGTGTAGCCTTTTTCAAAAATGCGTGGAAGATCTTCAGAGGCAATTCCTATTCCGGTGTCGTTTACGCAGAGAGTGCCGTCTGCCACTGTAATGCTGATTGCTCCCGCCTGAGTATATTTGATTGCATTAGAAACAAGCTGCTCCAGAATGCAGCAGAACCATTTTTTATCAATTACAATTTTTTCGCTGCAGCCTTCGTATTCAAGCTTCAGTTTTTTGTGAATGAATTGAGAGGCATATTTTCTTATAACCTCACGGATAAGTTCATCAAGAGAATACTCCTTTACAAGTAAATCATTCGAAGTGCTTCCCAGACGCTGATACGACAAAACCATATCTGTGTACTGCTCAATGCGGAACAATTCTTCCTGCAGAGCGCCACGGTCTAGCTCACTGGTATTTGCCTTGTCTAACTCCAGCTTTAATACTGCAATGGGAGTTTTTATCTGATGAACCCAGGTTGTATAAAAATCCTGAGTTTCTTTCTGCTCGGTAGAAAAGTCTGCGGTAAGCTTTTCGATTCTTTCGCCGAGCGCTTTTATCATCTGCCGGTAGTCGTCTTGAGTAAGATTGCGGGGTTGTTCAAAAGAGTTCCAGTCGCAAAGAATGTTGTTCAGAAGGTGTTCGCGGGCTGCAGCGGCTTTTGATTCCTTAAAAAACTCGACTACAAACGCACAGAGCAAAACAAAAAAAGCAACTGCGCCTGCATAAAAAAACGGTTCCAGCTTAAGCCTGTAAAGCCAGAACACAAAAGCGATGAGAATTGAGTAAATACAAAAAATAAAAAATGGAAGAGCAAGCTGCTTTAAGCAATCAAGCAGAACTCTTGTTTTTCTTTTCATACGAGCATATACCCTATTCCTGATTTTGTTACGATGACATCAGTCAGTCCGTTTTCTTCAAGCTTTTTCCTAAGGCGACCAACATTTACAGTAAGCGTATTTTCTTCTACGTAAATATCATCCTGCCACAGGGCCTTCATCAAGTCATCGCGGCTTACAAACTTGCCTTTGTTATCAATCAAAAATAAAAGGATCCTAAGTTCATTTTTTGTAAGCTCAATTTTTTTGTCGTTGTAGGTTACGCATGCTTCGGCTGGTTTTAAAACTGCTCCGTGAAATTCAAACCCACCGCCTGCTTCTGAAATTTCATAGGTACGGCGAAGAACTGCCTGGATTTTTGCATTCAATACCATGGAGTCAACAGGCTTTGGAATAAAGTCATCTCCGCCAAGACCTATTGCCGTAACAATGTTCATGTTGTCAGAAGCGGAAGAAAGAAAAACAATAGGCACCTTTGAGATTTTTCTGATTTCGCTGCACCAGTGAAAGCCGTTGTAATACGGAAGCTTTATATCAAGTAAGACAAGCTGCGGCTGGTACTGCAAAAACTCTTGTGTTACGTTTCTAAAATCAGTTACGGTTCTGGTTTCGTTTCCGTATTCACAAAGAGTTTTTTCTATTGCCAGTGCCAGTGCGTTGTCGTCTTCGACAAGAAGGATTTTATACATTCCATTTCCTTATGGCCCTTCGACAGGCTCAGGGACCACTAGTGTACTATCTTATAATATGTTTTTGCGGTGATTGAGTAAATAACTATGTAGACAGTTGCAAAAATAAAGAAGGTAATACAGGTGCACAAAACAAAGAGCGAAACCTTTGGTAGCAAAAGCAGATTAAGCAGGCGTGTCAAAAGCGGGAACGCAAAGCAGATGTGGATTCCTGCGACAAGGAGCGGCAAAAAGAATACAAGCAGAATCTGATTGCGGATGCTTCCCTTTACTTCTACCTGGCTCATACCGATTTTTTCCATAATCTGGAAGCGTTTTCGGTCTTCATAGCCTTCTGAAATCTGTTTGTAGTAGATAATAAGCGTAGTTGCAAAAAGGAATACCAGACCCAAAAGGATTCCCAGGAAGAGGAAAGTGCCGTACATGCCGTAAAAAGTGTCTGAGGTTTCCCATAAAGAGTCTGCCCTTATGTAAATAATTTTTCCTTCCTCAAAATCGCTTTGTGCATAAATGTATTTGTGGAGTTCTGAAGAAATAGTTTTTGTTATAGCATTTCCCTTATCACTGGCAAGATGTCTGTCTGCATATTTAACAGCAACTCTTTCCGTAAACTCGTCTGCATGTTCTCCATAAGCAGCCTTCTGGATTTCATAAATATTGTTGATTGTTTCTTCATCAGGCACAACAACTCCAAAGCAGGTCATGAACGAAATTGTATCCATGCTTATCGGGAAGAAGTTGAGTGTTTTGACAATATCAAATTCCTGGTCACCAAGCTTAAGTGTTTTTTCATTGAACAGTTTTGCGTCGCCAACATTTATACTGCAGAAAGCAACCTGGCCTTTCTTAAGGTTAAGCTCTTCGCCGCAGTTTTCTTTATAGGCATCCTGAGTAAGAAAAAGGATATCTGCAAGTCCGCTGAAATTTCCCGGAGTATATTCATAAGTAAATTTTCCGTTTTCATATTTATAAACGATATCAAGAAATCTTTGATTAATTATCTTTTCAATTTTGACATCATTTTCTGCGGCAGATTTTTCTACAGACTTGATTACAACATCACTCGGAATATTAACATAATTTTCATTTACATCCTGGTACAGAGCACGAACATAAAGCTCCTGCTGATACTTAGAAGAAAGCATATCTTCCATGCCGGTGTAAAGACTTACTGTTGTAGAAACCGCAACAAGAACACCTGTCGAAAGAATACAGATAGAGGCAAGACCAACCGCATTCTGCTTCATTCTGTACAAAAGCCCGGAAACTGCAGTCATGTGCTTTTTGTTGTAATAATAATTGTTGTTAGACTTAAGCCTCTTAAGGACAAAGATTGTACCTGTTACAAAAAGGAAGTAAGTTCCAATCATTACAAGAATTACAGCAAGAAAGAAAATCGGCAGTGCTCTTATCGGATTTTTTGTTGCCAGTGCCAGATAGTAGCCTGCAGCTAAAGTTATGGTTCCAATAATGAGCAGAATCCATTTTACCTTTGGCTCTTTTTCGCCGGTGTGAGCGCTTGCCATAAGTTCAACAGGCTTCATGCGTGCAAGGTTGATGAGATTTATTGTGTAAGTAAAAACATCAATTGCAACAAAGAAAAGAATTGTAGAAATGATTGTTTTTGACTTAAGGTAGTAAAAACCAAGAATAGAATCTACATTCAAAAGCTTGCAGATAAAAAGCGTGCTGAGCTTATAAAAAAGCATTCCGAAAATTGTACCAAGAATTATTCCTGTTACACTGCTGATTGCAGATTCAAAAAACAGGATTTTTCCAACGTGACGTTTTTCAAGTCCAAGAACATTGTAAAGTCCAAGCTCGCGTGTTCTCTGCTTCATAAGGAAGCTGTTTGTGTAAAGCATAAGGATTACAGCAAGCAGTACAGTAACACCAATTCCGATTGCCATAAAGAATGGAAGATACTGACCGCCGTAAACTGAACGAAGGCGCTCGTCCTTGTAAAGTGTGTAAACAATATAATAGCAGCCAAGAAGTCCAGCCTGTGTCAAAATGCGTGGAACAAAAAAGCGGTAATTTTTCTTTATATTTTGCAAGGCCATTCGCGGGTAAAGATTCATTTTGCTTCTCCTTTTCTGAGCATTGTGAGAGTGTCAGAAATTTTCTGGTAAAGCTCTTCGTTTGAACTTTCGCCTCTGTAAATCTGATGGAAAACAACACCGTCGCGTATGAATAAAACTCTGTTTGCATGAGAAGCCGCATCTGTTGAGTGAGTTACCATAAGGATTGTCTGGCCTGCCTGATTCATTTTTTCAAAAACTCTGAGCAGGTCAGATGATGACTGAGAATCAAGGGCGCCGGTTGGTTCATCTGCAAGGATGAGCTTTGGATTTGTGATGAGTGCTCTTGCGGCGGCGGCACGTTGTTTTTGTCCGCCCGAAACCTCGTATGGATATTTATTCAAAATGTCTGCAATTCCAAGTGACTGCGCAATTGGTTCAAGACGCTCGTTCATCTCTGCAACGCTTTTTCCGCTGAGCACAAGTGGAAGCAGAATGTTGTCTTTGAGTGTGAAGGTGTCGAGCAGGTTGAATTCCTGGAAAACAAAACCAAGGTTTTCGCGACGGAAAGAAGCAAGCTCCTTGTCTTTGATTTCTGCAAGATTTTTCTGATCGAGCATTACGCTGCCAGCAGTTGCCTTGTCGAGCGCTGCAAGAATATTTAAAAGAGTAGTTTTTCCGGAACCAGATTCTCCCATGATTGCAACATATTCACCTTCTTCTACAGAAAATGTTACACCCTTAAGAGCCTGCACCTGGTTTCCACCAAATCTACCGGTATAAGTTTTTTTCAAATCTTTAACATCAAGAATTGTCATATGTAGTAACCTCCAAAATGTCATTCCAGTGCTAGACACGGGAATCTATTAAAAGATTGTCGGGTCAAGCCCGACAATGACATATATTTCTTGATTGTATAATAACACAGAGGAATTTTCTTAAACATCGATTTTCATTACATTTTTGTGACATTTTTGTCACATTTGAATCCCCGTCATTGCGAGGACCCAGAGCCTAGCGAAGGGGACGTGGCAATCCATATTTGTTGATTCAATTCCTAGGAATTTACTGAATCGTTCAAAGGCGTCTTTTATTGCTGTAATCATCTGGTCTGTGATTTCTACGCCCTCTTCCCACCACCAGTTTTTAATTTCAAGCGGAGTTTTTCCACGGTTAGGCTCAGGTTCAAAACGTCCCACCAAGCGATTTTTATAAAGAACAGGAAGAACATAATACCCATACTTTCTTTTTGCAGCAGGCGTATAAACTTCCCAGGTATATTCAAAATTAAAAAGTTCTTTTATCATTCCGCGGTCCCAGGTAAGATTGTCGAGTGGCGCAAGGAACTGGGCAACGTTGTTTCTGGCAGGATTACCGAGCAGACCTTCGTCTTCTTTGCGGATGTAAAAAGTTTCCTTGGAGCCTTCGACTTCAAGCTCAAGGAGTTCGCCTTCTTCAACCAGCTCCTGCAGCACTTGAGTACGCAGCTTTGTATCCTGAACATAAAGGCCAAGCCAGGTGCCGCCGTTTTTGTTCCACACCATACCGACTGCGCCAATTCGCCTTTTGATATACCACTTTGCAAAATCATGCTCGCTGGCAAAAGGGTCAGGCGTCTCAAGAAGCTCCTTCGCAAAAAGCCTTTCACCCAAATCATAAACCTTGTGAGTTTTAATTTTTGAACTTATGCCAAGTACTCCCGAATGATAAAGATAATCAAGCGCCGCACTCGAAAGCTTTTTATGTCCCCAGGGGCCGGAATCTACACTGTTACCGATATTAATTTTTGTTGCAGGAAGAGGCCCGTTTTCGCGGATATATTCTGTAATTTCATCAAGCAGATCCAGGGCAGCAAGAGAGTTTCGCCATGTTAAAATTCCTTTAAGCTGTTCAACTGTTTTCTGACGGATTCGTTCCATGGCAGGGTAGTCATCCGTCGGAATAATCGAAATCATTTTATCAGCCGCATCATACAGCGCGCGGTCTTTATAAAGTAAATCAAACAAAAGCTCAGGCTTATAATTTTTCACCCGCGACTGCAGCACAAGATCAGGATTTTTCCCAACAACATTAAGCGGATCAAACTGAATGCAGCGGACTTTGTTCATATATTCCATCACGCCGGCACTGCCTTTAAGTCCGCCGTTTCCATTGAGGTTCTGGTAATTTACGAGAAAGTTTCGTGCTGCTTCGTTTGAAATTGTTTTCATTATTTACACTTGTGACCCGAGGCTGCTTCAAAATTATATTTTACAATTCCAAGGTCGATCTTTGTCATAGGACCGCCCTTTGTTGTAATTACAGGCTCATCGTTTTTAAGGGAAACAAGAAACTTCTGCTGATTAAGTGCTGTAGGAGCAAGAAGTGCTGCTTCAAGACCTTCCTTAAACCAGTCTGGCTGCTGAGCTTCAGGCACATCACAAAGTTTTTCTACAGGTTTTGATTTATGAACGGCACCCTGGTTTTCGCCATAGCCAAGAGAAATTACACAAAGAAGCTTTTCGCCGGCAGCAGTATTAGCCTTGCATTTTCCACGGCCAAAGGTTCCTGCAACCCAACAGGTATTCAGGCCAAGTTTCTGTGCTTCAAGAACAAGCTTTTGTCCGTAATAACCGACAAGCTCATCAAGATTTTCCATGGCTTTGTTTCCGACCATTGCGAAGTAATTGTGTGCATTTTTGAATTTTCCGTAGCGGGCAAGGAAGGTGTCAAAGCATTCCGGGTCATCACAAATCAGCTGAATGTTCAAACCACTTTCTGCATTGCATTCCTGAACTAAAGCAGAAAGCTTTTCTTTAGCTCCTGCTTCCAATGGTAAAACCTTGTACTGTCTTACCGAATGTCTTTCTTTAATTGCTTCTTTAATTTCCATAGAAGCCTCCCCTTTTTGTAATATGCTTTTATTATACATGGGAATCCTGAATTTTCAAAACAGTTTGATTTATGCTATAATTGCCGCATGGAAATCAAAGATAAAAGAATAGATGACGGTAAGGCCTTTGACTGGGGAAGAACTTCAAAGGAATATGCAAAGTTCCGTGATATTTATCCCGAAGCTTTTTATAAAAAAATCGTTGACCGCGGCTTGTGTGTTCAGGGACAGAAGGTGCTGGACCTTGGGACAGGCACAGGCGTTCTTCCGCGCAACATGTATAAATACGGTGCCCAGTGGACCGGCACAGATATCTCCCCGGAACAGATTGAACAGGCAAAGCTCCTTGCAGCAGACGCCGGTATGAATATTGATTTTTTAGCCGCCGCTACCGAACAGCTTGATTTCCCGAGCCAGAGCTTTGATGTAATTACTGCCTGCCAGTGCTTCTGGTATTTTGACCACGAAAAGGTAATGCCTGTTTTAGCAGACCTTCTTAAACCAAACGGCAAGCTTGTAATTTTATATATGGCCTGGCTCCCTAAGGAAGACAAAATCGCAGGCATGAGTGAGCAGATGATTGTGAAGTATAATCCAAAATGGACAGGCTCCGGCGAAAATCGTCACGAAATCTGGGTGCCGGATGTTGCCTATAAATATTTTGAAAAAACTGACCACGAAGAATATGACCTTAAGGTTCCGTTTACAAAGGAAGGATGGCATGGCCGCATAAAAGCAAGCCGTGGAATTGGAGCTTCACTGAACCCCGAAGAACTTGCCCGCTGGGATAAAGAGCACCGTGCAATGCTCGACGAAATTGCACCGGAAAAGTTTGAAGTCCTTCACTACGGAGCAATTACAGTCTTAACAAAGCGCTTCTGAGCATTTAGTATAACATACGGGGAAAAGTAAAAAATGGAAATTAAAAAAGAATCAATCGATCAGGGCCAGGGCTTTGACTTTGGACGCACCTCAGAAGTTTATGCAAAATACCGCGACATCTATCCGGAATGCATGTTCCAAAAACTCGCAGACCTGGGCATTGGAATAAAAGGTCAGCGCATCCTTGATTTAGGAACAGGCACCGGCGTCCTCCCGCGCGGAATGAATAAATACGGCGCCCAGTGGATAGGCACAGACATTTCAGAAAATCAGATAAAATATGCCAGGGAACTTTCTGCAGGTACGCAAATAGAATACCGTGTCTGCTCCGCCGAAGACCTGGATTTTGAACCACACTCATTTGATGTAATAACAGCCGCCCAATGCTTCTGGTATTTTGACAGCAGCATCATAGTTCCAAAAATAAAACAGCTGCTCAAAAAAGACGGCATCTTCCTCAAAATCTACATGAGCTACATGAAGGAAGAGCAGATAACAACAGATTCAAACAGCCTTGTCAAAAAAATAAACGGTAACTGGAGCGGCGGCAATCCCGGCATCAAAGATTTGACAACCCATTATTTCGAAAATCCCCAGATGGACAGCATGATAGTAGATTTGCCTTTCACCCGCGAAACCTGGCACGGAAGAATGCTTTCAAGCCGTGGCGTCATGGCCGCAATGAATCAGGAACAGATAAACCAATTCGATTTAGAACACAAAAAAATGCTCCAGGAAAAATACCCCCAAACCTTCACCGTAAAGCACAAAATATTTTTAACCTGGTACAGAATCGGGTAAATAAAAATACTTTGGGCGCATCCGGTTGCTCCGGAACAGGCCTTTTCCCCACTAAATCAATAAAAAAGACATTTTTGTGGGGAAAATTATTATTTACCATGCTATAATATCTTCAGGAGGATACGTTATGGCTGGATTAATTCTATTTATAGTTTGTATAGTGATGATTCTGACATTCGCGGGTTTTGGATTATATTCCTGGCGCAGAAAGACACCTGCAAACTTCTGGGCGGGAGAAAAAATCCCGGACGACGCTGTAAGTGATGTTAAAAAATATAACCACGCCAACGGCCTGATGTGGATTATCTTTGGCATTTTATATTTGATTCCTGGAGTCATGGCTCTTTTCGATGTAGCTTCAGCAGGTTTTATTTTGGCAGCAATAACCTTTGCCGGCACTCCAATTCTCATTTTCATTTATGTTAAAATAATAAGACCAAAATACGTTTCTAACTCAGATAAGCTTTATGGATAACACGCGCCTAGAGCCTATTGCCGAGCAGCACTTCCACAATCTTTTCATTAATCTGACTGCTCAGCTCGTGGTTCAGACCGTGGCCGGCTTCGGGATAGAAGGTTGCATTCATGCGGTTTTCAAGGAGCCGTTCTTTACCGCCAAGCTTTTCAAACGGGTCATCCTCGCCGACAAGATAAAAAATCTTATCGCGCACAGAATCAACCTCTTCGCTTGTAAAGGCAACAACCTTGTGATACCTCATTGCAACAGTATTAAAGCCGCGTAAAAGTCCTTTGTAATGTGCCATAATCACAGGGTTATCTGTAAAGACATTGTAGTTCTTACCGCACATCTTTTTTATAAGCTTGCACACATTTTTGTCTGTAGGAAAAAGTGCCTCGGGCAAAAAGATTTTCATCATATTCTTCATAGCCGCAGCCTTTGCCTTTTTGGCATTCTTTGGATCAACAGTCTCGTTTGCAGCCGCTGCCGCTACAGTGCTCGAAATGCTTACAGCCTTAATGACTTTATCAGGCCGCTTGAGCGTATAATACTGCGAAAGAAAACCTCCGTTAGAAACGCCTGCTACATATGCACGTTCAAGCTTTAAGCCTGCAAAAATCTGGTCAATCCACGCAATATCATCAAATTTTTCATTGTAGTTCTCATTAGGAACACTCTTTCCGGGCCCTCCCAGAGTATCAACAGCATACAACTTAAAGTGGTGGCCCAGCTCAGCGGCATTAAAAATCCACATCAAGGCAGAATCATCGCCTACACCATGAAAAAGAACAAGCGGCGGCGCACCATTCTGACCGGCTTCAATCACATGAGTTGTTCCAAAGTCAGTTGAAATATCACGCTCTAAATAATCACAACCCCAGAGCTCAAGCAGCTGGTCATAAGTCTGACGGATAATCTGTCCCTGTTTTTCACTTTTATAAACTTTCATTCTTGCCTCCGCTTACAGACCCTTCTTTTGAAAAATCTTTATACTAATAAACTAACATGCTTTATGGAAATGTGCTAGCAAAAAAAATCACTTACCGTCATAATAATATTATAAATACAATTGATAAGGCTGTAAAATAATGTTTAAAGTAGAATATAAAAACAAACTTGTCAGAATATTTGTCCCTATTATGCTCAGCAACCTGATTTCTCAGGTTCAGATGATTATTGACAGAATCTTTTTGGGACGAATGGACATTCTTTATATGAGTGCCGTAGGAAACGCTACCGCTCCAATGTGGACAACAATGTCCTTCATTTATTCACTTTCCACAGGCGCTTCAATTTTAATAAGTCATGCAGTTGGCGAAAAGGATCTGGAAAAGGCAAAAAACTATGCAGCCTCCATGGTTAAGTTTCACAATGTAATTCCTGTATTGATGTTCTTTTTCTGGCTGTTCTGTACACCACTCGTATTCAGACTGATGGGTGTTTCAGAAAACGTAATGAAGTTATGTGTAACTTATACAAGAATCTACGCACCTGTATTTTTGATTCTTGGACTAGGTGCTTCGTATGGAGTTGTTTTCCAGACTTCAAATTATACACAGCCGCTTGTTACTTATGGAATCCTTCGTTCAGGTTTAAACATCATTCTGGACTATGTTCTGATTTTTGGTAAGTTCGGATTCCCGCGCATGGAAATTGCCGGTGCCGCTCTTGGAACAACAATTGCAGAATACTGCGGTGCATTCTATCTTTTGTATGTTACGATTGCCAAGAAAGACAAGTTCTTTACAAGCCCTGGGTTTAAGCGGATTGTCGGTGCAAAAATCAGACCGTATCTTCAGTCAATAAAGCTTGGCGTAAATACTGCCATGGAAGATCTGCTTTGGAATGTCGGAAACCTCTGCATAATCAGAATCTTAAACACAATCAGCGAAACTGCTGCGGGAATCTATTCTATGGTATTTACTGTAGAAATTCTTTTTGTTGTAATAATCGGAGCAATCGGAAGCGGAACTCTTACTCTTACCGGCGAAGCAACCGGCGCAAAGGACCACAAGCTTTACCGCGATGTAGTAAAAACTGCAATAAAATGGTCATTCCTCGTTGCAGCCTTTGCCCTGATTTTCATTTCTATTTTCCCACGCCTTACCTTAAGCCTGTTTACAACTGATAAAGAAGTTATAGAAATGTCTGTGATTTTCATTATTCTTGTTGCAGCAAATCTGTTCGGTAAATCGGGCAACATTATAGTTGGTAACGGAATCCGCGGTTACGGCGACACAAAATGGATGCTGTTTACTCAGATTCTTGGAACAGTTGGTGTTGTAGGACTTGCGGCGCTTTTTGTTTTTGTATTCAAAATGGGAATGCTCGGCGTATTTGTTGCAGTTTTATGTGATGAAGCTTTACGCGCTGTAATCAATTTTATACGGTTCTTGAAAATTAAATTTTAGAAAAAATAAATCCGGATGGCAGTAATGATAAAAGCTGTAATTTTTGACATGTTTGAAACGCTTGTAACTCTGTTTACAGGCCGCACTTATTTCAGCGAGAATATAGCCGCTGATGTTGGAATAGACATTGAGCTTTTTCGTAAAGAATGGCATACAACCGAAAAAGACAGGACAACCGGCAAGTACACATTAGACGAAGGATTAGAGCTGACGCTGCGCCGGCTTGGAATTTTCACTCAGGAAAAACTGGAGCTTACACGGTCACGCAGACATGCTGCCCTTAGCGATACCTTTTCTGCAATTCCCAAAGAATCTGTTCAGCTGCTTAAGGAGCTTAAAGCGCGTGGAATTAAAATCGGCCTTATGACAAATACTTTTTCTGATGAAAGGGATTTTATAAGAAGCTGCGAACTGTTCCCTTATTTTGATATTGCGCTTATTTCTTACGAGCAGGGAATCTGTAAACCGGATCCACAAATGTACAGGATGATGACAGAGCAGTTAGGTGTTGAACCGGAAGAATGCCTTTTTGTTGGAGACGGCGGTTCGCGTGAGCTTTATGGCGCAAGGGAAGCAGGAATGAAGGCTGTTCAATGCACCTGGTTTCATGAGCTTGCCTTTGAGCCTCATGTTCCCTGCCCTATTCTTGAAGAGTTTGAACACGCGGCACACCAGATGGATATTCTTGAAAAAATAAAATGATAAATTCTTAATTAAGATTGAATACCGGCCTTACATATCTACGAAGCGTAGGTTGTAATATACATTGTCCGATGATAATCTATCCATAAATAAAACGACGCGTAGTTTTAAGGAGATTTAGATATGGACAATTATATCACCGGCGCAACTATTAAAAGACTGCGCGAAAACAAGGGACTTACTCAGGATGAGCTTGCTCAGAAAATTTTTGTGAGCAACAAGACAATAAGCAAATGGGAAAACGGGCACGGGCTGCCTG
>Ga0310690_10006003_pt1 | contig 16174 bp, 17 predicted proteins | sample AusTroGonzalo_MG_2_FD_207661 | JGI IMG/M metagenome (GOLD analysis project Ga0310690, IMG submission 207661) | Bovine rumen microbial communities from tropical cattle in Woodstock, Queensland, Australia - Gonzalo_04 (v2) (version 2) | ecosystem: Host-associated > Mammals > Digestive system >... | reverse complement strand
TTGACCATTTCTTTTTTTTCAGCACGTGCGGCCTGACGCACCGCCTTAAAATAATGATGCTTTTCGTAAAAATAGTTTGAAAAACTTTTTACTAAATTTGCGTTCATCACACCATCAACAAAAATACCGTTCGCAAGCGAATACATTTTGGAACGTGTGGCAGAAAGAGGGGCAAGCTGCCTGCGGAAATAAATCGTGATAAACAAGAACACTGTATTTAAAGCACCTAAAATGAGTGCCAGCTTTTTATCCACCAACGCAATAAAGAAAAGACTTGTTGCAATTTCCATCAATGGGCGAAAGCAGCCAAATAAAATGTTACCATACATGTTTTGAATTTGCGTTAAAACGTTTGAGACTTTGCCCGAGATGTTGCCGGACATTTCTTCTTCAAAAAAACGCATAGCATGCTTGTGAACTCGCGCAAATAAATCTCTTGACGTGCGTGTGTAGATAAAAGGTAAAAAAGTGGCTTCAAAAAAGCGACGTACGGCTTCAAAAAGGCTTAAAAATAAAATTGTTCCGACAAGAAGTGAAAGATATGTTGTTAAAACAGAAACAATCTGAGTTCTTGAAACGGTACTTAAAGCACCGATCATCTGTGCCACAAGCCAGTTTTGATAACGGCCCAAAATACACTCCAGTGTGAGCATTAAAAAAAGGCCGAATGTGATATATTTTGCCGCTTTGATGTATTTATATAAAAATTTCCAAACCATGAATCAAAGCCCCATGGAAAATGATTATTTGTTTAACTTAAATACCATCTCGAGCGGCGGAAGAGGGCGGCCGCGAACAACAATACCTGTGGCCTTAAGGGTCATCTTATCAACCTTTTTACATGTCAAAGGCGCTAAAAATTGCAGTGTTCCGACATGAATAATGGAACCCTCTTGTGCAAAAGAATCTTTTTTTAACAAATTAGAGCCGTAAATACGTTTTTCTTCTGCCACACCTGAACCTGTAAAATAAAGACGCATGCGCTCAATCATTTTTGCAAAGCCAGAATCGCCCTTTTGAACTCTCTTATAAACATCAATATCAAACTTGATGTCTTTAATGCGTTTGTTTGATAAACATTGCGGAGAATTCGGCAAAAAAGAAGCAACATTAAAAGACAATTCTAATTGATAGGTTTCATTAAAAGCCTTTACAACCATATTTTTAATCTCAACTTCCCAAGTGTCCGGCGTTTTGTTTTCAACATCAAAATCATGAAGATTGTCGGACAAACTTTCAAAGCCACAAAGACCTAAAAAAGTAAAAGCAAGTATTAAAAATTTTTTCATCTGCTATCTCCTAAAAAATGAACGGTGTATTTAAAGCCCTATTTAAAACGGGTGACATAAGAATCAAAACGTTGAGCATCTTCATCAGACCACCCCATAATGTAATGTGTGCCCATACAGATAAGCGGTGTGCCAAGCGTGTTTTGAGACAGGTGAAATTTTTGTGCGCACTTTAAAAACAAATTGTAATTTTGCGGTAAGCGCACATCCAAATTAATCATCTTTAAACCGGGGTGTTTTTGCTTGATATATTGAGCGGCATGATGGCAATGAGGACAGGTGTTTTGATAAAAAAAGTATATATCGTTATTGCTGATAGACTGCATAACGGAAGCGTTTTGTGACGCTTTTTCTTCATCACAGGAAGTAAGTATAAAAACCGTCATAAACATTACTAAAATGCAAAAAAATCTTTTCATTTGTTTTTCCTTATTCAATACAACAATCAACAGCTTTTCTGACGAAAGCTTTCATTTTAGCAAGCGCTCCCTGCGGTTTGGCGGGCTCTTTAATTTCTTCTTTGATTGAAACAGATTCGGTTATTTTATCTGCCAGTTTTTTAACGTCTTCAACACTGTCTTCCATCCATTTGGCGTCTTTAACGGCAAGCATATTCATGTTCAAACCCCAGAAAAGACAATACATATCATAAGCTTTATTAAACAAATCATAAGCTTGTTCTTTATTGCCGAGTGATTGCTGTTTGGTGCCGACTTCCATTAAACGCATAGAGGTTGCCAAAAGGTGTTTTGAAATGCACCAAACTTCACCCTCATAAGAAGGGATGATTTTTTGCATTAAGCGTTTGCGTGTTTCTCTGACCTCTTCAATCAAGTCATAAAAAGCTGTTTTGCCTGTTTTGGCGCCTGAAAAAACAAGATGCTCCTCAATGGAGATTAAGTTCATAATGGCAATTGTTAAATCTTGATCGGAAGACAAATCTTTCGGATTGACTTTTTTTGTGGCATCAATACGCTCAACAAACTCTTTAACACTCTCGGCTTTTTTCATTTTAATCCTCTTAAATAAAAAATTGTTTTCTTAAGTATGATTCTTTTTGCCCAAAATACAAGATGTTTTTTTGAATTATCGGATTAAAAAACACAGAGAGCGTGTGCTTTTTATAAAAACTTGGAGAATGAGGCTCTCGAATTTTACAAAACACAGAGAACAGTGCAGATGGGGTGGCTTTTCAAGGTAAGCAGAATTTTAGTGTACAAAGAAGTACATGAATTTTGCGAGCCGTAGAAAACCGCTCTAGATGTGCTGTTATATGTGTTTTGAACAAAATGTGGAGAATAGTGCAGATAGAGTTAAAATAAGAGGCGAAAAAATTTTAGTGTAGATAAGCCTACATGAATTTTTTCGCTCTCGCAATTTTGGTTCTAGATGTGCCATTATACACGTTTTGACGAGCGGAAGTGGGCATGGGTGATGGCAATCGCCAACGCATCCGACGAGTCATTGTTTTTCGGCGTAATGTTTGAAAGAAGAACTTTGACCATTGTTTCAACTTGGTTTTTGCCGGCCTTGCCGACACCGACGATTGCTTTTTTGACCTTGTTCGGCTCATATTCAAAAAGAGGAACATGGTATGTGCCGGTACTTAAAACAACAACGCCGCGCGCATGTGAAAGTTTGATGGTGGAAACGGGGTTGTCGTTTAAGAAAATGATTTCAATTGAAGATTCGTCCGGATGATATGTTTCAATAATGTTGCAAAGTGTACGATAAATCAAATCAAGACGATTTTGAAGGGGCTCTTTCGGATCAGTCTTAATGAAACCGTCAGCCACATATTTGAGGCGGCTGCCTTCGGTGTCAATAACACCCCAGCCTGTTGAAGAAAGGCTGGGGTCTAGACCTAAAATCCGAACCAAAGATTATTCTCCTTGAAGCTGAGCCAAAACAGATTCGGCAATTTCAGCGTTGTGATAAACGTGCTGAACATCATCGTCATCTTCTAAGGCATCAATAAATTCTAAGAATTTTTGAGCGGTTTCAAGATCGGTGATTTCGACCTTAACGGTCGGTTTCCAATCAAGGCGCGATGCAGACGGCGTGCCGAACTTTTGCTCTAAAGCCTCGGTGACGGCAAACAAATCATCCGGAAGTGTTTCGATTTCATGAAATTCCTCATCGGAAACAACATCATTGGCACCGGCTTCCAAAGCACTTTCAAACATATCATCGGCAGAGGCAACAGAGGCCGGATATTGAATAAAACCGATACGTTCAAAATTAAACGCCACGGAGCCTGTTTCACCCATTGCGCCGCCACGTTTGCCGAAAATGGTGCGGACATTGCTTGCTGTGCGGTTTTTGTTATCCGTTAAAGCTTCAACAATAACAGCTGCCTTGTTTGGTGCAAAACCTTCATAACGCATCGTTACAAAATCTGCACCGCCTGCCGTTTGTGTGGCTTTGGCAATGGCGCGTTCAATATTATCTTTCGGCATACTTTCGGCACGTGCTGCTTGAATGGCCAAACGAAGGCGGGGATTTTTATCGGGCTCAGGAATGCCTGACTTAGCTGCAACCGTGATTTCACGTGCGAGTTTTGCAAAAACGCGTGCTTTTTTAGCGTCTTGTGCACCTTTACGATACATAATGTTTTTAAATTGGGAATGCCCTGACATGAATTTAATCTCCTGTTTTGTTATTTGTTTATTGTTTTAATTCGCCTTTAATAAGCAAAAAGCGCGGTGTTTTATCACCGAAAATGTGGTGTTTTTCAACAAGCGACAAAGCTTCTTTATCCGGCTCGGAAAATATTTTTCTTTGACTGCCGTTTTGCAAAACATCTGCTTTTTGCGCTAAATCCGCCTCATCAACTTTGTCTTTATCAACCTTGATTTCAGCCGGTGTTTTTAAGATTTTATCTAAAATATCTTGTGTTTCTTTTGAACGACGATTCGTGAACACAATATTTTGCTTATCAACCGGCAATTTTTCAAGAATTTGTTCTAAGTTTGAAAGTTGATGTTTTTTCTTAATCAGATTAATATCATCAACAACCAAAATATTGATGTTTGAAAGGTCTACTTTATCTTCACCGGCAAGCTCCAAAACCAAATCCGGCGTTGCGATAATCACATTTGACTCATCTTCTTCATCGTTTTGATGATATTTGTTAAAAAGTGCAAAACTGTCCGAAACATTGTTGGCTTGCCACGAATCTGCCGTGATAATCAAAATGTTTTGATTTTTCTTTTGTGCGATTACCTCAATTAAGGGAAAAACATAAGAATATGTTTTTCCGGAACGCTGAGGGGCAATGGTAAAAACATCGCGGCCTTCCAAAACAGACGGAATAACATCTGCCTGAACGGTTGTCGGACGGGTAATACCAAGCTCCGTAATGGCTTGTATGGTCGGCTCGCTTAAGCCTAAATCCTTAAATTCCATATTTTCCTCTTTGTTTATTTTTTTTGATAAAATATATCAAGCAAATTTTCTCGTCAAGAGGTGTTTAATGTTTTTTAAACTGTTTATTATTCGGATGAAAAGCTTGAAATATTTGAGCGATTGCATAAGATGACGGCAGTTTTTAGTTTAATTCTTTAGGAGATTTTTAAGATGCCTTTGATTTCAATGCGTCAAATTTTAGACCACGCGGCTGAGAACGGATACGGCGTTCCGGCTTTTAACATCAACGATATGGAGCAGGTTTTGGCTGTTTTGCAAGCAGCACGTAAAGTTAACGCACCTGTAATTTTGCAAACATCAACAGGTGCCAGAAAATTTGCAGGCGACCCGATGATCAGACACATGGTTCAAGCAGGTATTGAAATGTTTCCGGAACTCCCGATTTGTATTCACCAAGACCACGGTGCATCTGTTGATATTTGTCAAAGCGCTATCGTCAACGGCTATTCTTCAGTGATGATGGACGGCTCACTCGAAGCTGACGGTAAAACACCTTCCTCTTACGAATATAATGTTCGCGTAACAAAAGAAGTTGTGGCTCGTGCTCATGCTGTCGGTGCGTCGGTTGAAGGTGAGCTCGGCGTAATCGGATCGCTCGAGACAGGTAAGGCCGACAAAGAAGACGGTCATGGTGCTGAAGGTGCTATTGATAAAAAACGTTTGGTCACAGATCCGGATGAAGCGGCAAAATTTGTGGCGGAAACAAATGTGGACGCTTTGGCCGTTGCTGTTGGGACATCGCACGGTGCCTATAAATTCACACGTAAACCGGACGGTGAAATTTTGGCCATCGACGTGATTGAAAAAATCCACAAAAAACTGCCGAACACACACATGGTGATGCACGGCTCTTCTTCTGTTCCGCAGGAATTGCAGGATTTGATTAATGCATACGGCGGTGCGATTCCTCAAACATACGGTGTGCCGGTTGAAGAAATTGTCAGAGGTATTAAGTCCGGTGTTCGCAAAGTTAATGTTGACACAGACTGCCGTATGGCCATCACAGGCGCTATCAGACGTTTGTTTACAGAGGCTCCGAAAGAGTTTGACCCGCGCAAATATTTGAAACCTGCGATTGAAGAAATGCAAAAAGTTTGCGAAGCCCGCTATATTGCTTTCGGTGCGGCCGGATTTGCCGACAAAATCAAGGTCGTGCCTTTATCTGAAATGGCTAAGAGATATTAGTTTTTAGATCTTTAAAAAAGCCACCGAGAAATCGGTGGCTTTTTGCATTGGTGCCGACAGAGAGACTTGTTCTTGCAAAAAAACGAATTCGTTTTTTGCTTCGGTCAATGCTTATGTAATGTTTGTTTCGTTGCGCTTTCGCTTCTTACAAACACAACACAAGCTACCGCTGCGGAAAAAATCACTCATTTAAGAGTGATTTTTTGTCCTCGCCCCGACCCAAGTGGGTCGAGAGTTCTTTTATTGACTTCAATTCAAAAAGGGTACCTAAAATGGTACCCCTTTTGAATTGGTGCCGACAGAGAGACTTGAACTCCCGACCCACTGATTACAAATCAGTTGCTCTACCAACTGAGCTATGTCGGCATATGTGATGAGGTATATAAAAGAGTTTTGTTTTAATGTCAATAGATATTTTTAAATCAATAAAACTTTTTAGTTGACAAAAAAAGAAGAAACCATTATAGTCGCCACCAAGACAATTCTAATTATTATGAAGATATTAACAAATTTAATCGAACCAAAATTATTTAAGTTCGACAGTGCTTCAAGCACACCAGAAGATCTTTACGTCGGAAGAAAAATTTCCGAGGTAAAGAGTGACAATTTCCTCATCAAAAAGCTGTCTGAAAGAATAAAGACCGCCTCAAAAGATGAAGTAAACTTCTTAAACAACCACTACAGTGTAGCTCTTATAAAAGGAACACCTTATTTAATCTGTGACGACACAGACAAAGAGGTGCCGGTCTATAACCTGGGAACATACGAGCTGCCGGCATTCTATTGGAACGGATATGTTTTTGTTTTTGACGGAACAAAAAAAGCCTTTGTTTCTAAAGAGCTGTCAGCTGTGTTTTTCAATAAAAAATATCTGCTCACCACAATCGGAGACCTTGTGATCGTGTTTGATGTAAAGGGCTTAAAAGGTCTGGGTGTTTTCGTTTCGGCCACGAAAGTTCCGCGCGGTTACATCATTGTAACCAGAACCAATGACGGTGAAGCGGTTTTTGCAGCTCATAAAAACATTCAACAACTGTTTCTGGCTGACCTTTTGTCTGCTTGCAATGTTAACAGCGAAAGCGGCACTGTAACGCACCAATACATAGACATGTCAACTATTCCGGCAGGACAAGTGGTTGACACATACAAGACAACCGCCAAAGGATATGTTCTGGCAGATCATTATGTAGAATAATCACCGCACCCCCGAAAATCATCGGGGGTTGTTTTTTTGTTGACAAAAAGGGTTTTTCTAAATATACTGCCGGAACATTTTCGAATTATTTTAAAACAACTAAACATATTTATTATGAAAAAGAAAATCTATGTTTTTGATTACACCGCTTGCACGGTGGAAAACGGCGAGCTTAAAGAATTAGGTGTCGTCGAAAAACTTGAGCGCGTTAAAGATAATGTGTTCAGGGGAATAAGACAAACTTTTGTGATTAAAGATAAAAAAATGTCCGTTCTCGCAGAAGATGCTTACCCGATGCTTGTTGTCAATGTGCCAAAAGATGATATGCCTCGTGAATTAAAAGACTTAAGAAACGAGGTTAAAACAATTATCAACCCGCTAGATAAATCCAGTAGGTTAAGCGGGCTGCTCTATGACACGTATTTTGAGATGCTTTCAAAGTTCTCTCAGAAAGATTTTGAAAAACTCATCAAAAACGGAATTGTTTTCTCTGCTCACAACGACATCAAGCTCTTCATAAAAGACAATACCGGCGACTTCATTGAGGAAAAAAACATCACAACAATCTATTTCGAAGATCACCCGGTTTTCATCTATCACGGCGGCCTTTATGTTCGGGATTCGTCTTCTGCCTTAAGGTTTGTGAGGATAGAGTTTACCCCTCTTATCATAAGCGCCGGATATCTCATTTTTTGGGGTGGTGACAGAAAACTGTTTGCGATGAGTGTTGAAGACGGCTCTGTCAAATTCGAACCTCTCGGATCGTTTGTTTCTTTGATTAAAACAAATGTCAACCAACTCATTAAAACCGGTAATGCATATGATGGTTTTACCATCTATCATCTCGGAAAAAAACTTCAAAAAGTTGTTTCTTTTGAAGAGTACGAAAGCTGTGTGGTAGATGAAAAGACGGGCAAAATCACCTATGATTACAACTTTACGATGGAAGGTGTGGATTATCCGCAAACAAAAGTTTATACCCTCGTCAACGGCTCTTACAAATTAAAAGAGTAACCCTTTTACGCCCCCGAAAATTTCGGGGGTTGTTTTTTTATATATTCTGTTTTATATTTTTCAAAGGAGAAAAATATGGCTCAATACGTTTCAAAAATTGTGATTTTAGGCTCGGGACCTGCCGGATATACCGCTGCGATTTATGCGGCAAGGGCCGGATTAAACCCCTATCTTGTCTCGGGATTTGAAGAGGGGGGACAACTGACCATGACGACCAATATTGAAAACTTTCCGGGGTTTCCTTTGGCTGTTTCGGGAACGGAACTCACAAACAAAATGAAACAACAGGCCCTAAATATGGGTGTTAATTTTATTTCAGATAAAATTAACGGTGTGGATTTAAGTTGCAGGCCTTTTGTTCTAAGCTCTGAAAACGGAAACTGCTTTCAAACAGATTGTTTGATTATTGCTACCGGTGCTTCGGCAAAATGGCTTAATTATGATGCACATCAAAAATACATCGGAAAAGGTCTTTCAACATGTGCCACCTGTGACGGATTTTTCTACAAAAACAAAATTGTGGCGGTGGTAGGCGGCGGAAACGCGGCAGCAGAAGAAGCACTTTATTTAACAAACTTTGCCTCAAAGGTTTTTCTTATTCACAGACGAGGCGAATTAAGAGCTGAAAAAATATTACAAGACAGACTCTTTAAAAACCCGAAAATTGAGATTTGTTGGAACAATGTGGTTGATGAAATTTTAGGCGAAAACGAAGTAAATGGTGTTATCTTAAAAAATGTGGTGACCGACGAAAAAAAGAACATTAAGCTTGACGGTATATTCTTGGCCATCGGATATAAACCAAATACGGAGATTTTTAAAAAATACATCAATTTGGATGATGATGGATATGTTTTAACAAAACCCGATTCGTGTGCAACAAATATTGAGGGTGTTTTTGCTTGCGGTGATGTGAAAAACAAAAACTTCCAACAAGCCGTGATTGCTGCCGGATCGGGAGCAACCGCTGCGATGGAAGCGCAAAGATATTTAAGCTCATTATAAACTTTTAAGAAAAAAATATGCGACCGGAAATATTAAACCCTCTCTTTTGTTCAATCGACACCTTAAAGGGTGTTGGCACAAGATATTTAAAACTTGTGTCAAACTTAATCGGAGGTGAAAAAATTTTGCATTTACTATGGCATTTGCCTTACAATATAATTGACAGGACATATTCCTGCCCGTTAAGAAAGGTTGAAGCAGGGCGAATTTGGACCGGCGTTGTGACAGTTACACAACACTTAGAGCCCAAAAGCAAAAAACAACCTTATCGTGTGATTTGTGAAGACGAAACGGGTGATATAACGCTTAACTTTTTTAAATATTACAAAGATTCGTTAAAAAAACAATTACCGATCGGATCAAAAAAAGTAATCAGCGGTAAAACTGAGTGGTTTAACGGACAGATTCAAATGAGCCATCCTGATTACATAACAGATGTTTCTTTTGAAAATTCCATCAAAGGTATTGAACCTGTTTATCCTTTAACAACAGGTGTGACAAACAAAATGATGTTGTCTCTTCTAACCCAAACATTATCAAAAGTGCCTGATTTACCGGAATGGCTTGATGAACATTTCTTAAAAGAAAAAAGCTGGCCGAGTTTTAAAGATGCGCTCTATCTGGCACACAGACCAAAAAGTAATACAGATTTAAATCCAAACAATCCGGCACGTTTAAGGCTTGCTTATGACGAATTGCTTGCTAATCAATTAACACTTTCTATTGCACGTTTATATCACAAGAAAAAAGAGGGGCGGTGTGTGAAAGGCAATGGAAAAAAACAAACAAAATTGCTTAAAAATTTAGGATTCGAACTAACCGATGCACAGAAAAAAGTAATTGATGAAATTTTAAAAGATCAACAATCAAAATATCAAGGCTTGCGGTTGGTGCAAGGCGATGTTGGGTGCGGAAAAACAATTGTGGCCATGATGGGTATGTTAAATGCCGTTGAAGCGGGTTTTCAAGCCGCAATCATGGCACCGACAGAAATACTTGCCAAACAACATCTTGAAACTATTTCGGCTTGGGCAAAAATGGTGGAAATTAAGGTTGAATTATTAACAAGTAAAATTAAAGGCAAAAAACGCTCTGAAATATTACAAAACCTTAAAAACGGCAAAATCGATATTTTAATCGGCACACATGCGCTTTTTACAGACGAGATTGTTTTCAAAGATTTGGCCTTTATTGTGGTTGATGAACAACATCGATTCGGTGTTGAACAGCGACTAAAACTCTCTTTAAAAGGAAATAAGCCGGATATTGTTGTGATGACGGCAACACCTATTCCGAGAACAATTGTTTTGACACGATTCGGGGATATGGACTACTCTAAAATTGATGAACTGCCGAAAGGGCGAAAACCTGTTGAAACAGCTGTTATGCCAGCATCTAAAATAAATGATGTGATAAACGCCTTAAAAAGAAAAATTGAAAACGGCGCAAGAGCTTACTGGGTTTGTCCGTTAATTGAAGAAAATGAAAAATCGGATTTAGCGGCGGTTATGGCGCGTTTTGAAAATTTGAAAAAAATATTCGGTGATACGGTTGGTTTAATTCATGGTAAAATGAAAGAACAACAAAAAGATGAGGTTATGAAACGCTTTCAAAAAGGCGAAATTAAAATATTGGTGGCAACAACGGTGATTGAAGTCGGTGTAAACATTAAAGAAGCAACACTGATGGTTGTTGAACAAGCTGAGCGTTTCGGTTTGGCACAACTTCATCAATTACGCGGGCGTATCAAACGCGGATTTGAAGCCGGATTTTGCATTCTTTTATATGGCGCAAAATTAAGTCAGACGGCACTTGAACGCTTAAAAACAATGAAAGAAAGTGAAGATGGATTTTTCTTGGCTGAAAAAGATTTGGATTTGCGCGGCGGTGGTGAAATTTTGGGCACAAAACAATCAGGATTTGAAGAATTTAAAGTGGCAAATTTAGAATTTCATAAAAATCTTCTTTTAACGGCACATAAAGATGCCGAAATGATTTTAAATATCGATTCGGAGCTGAAAACTCTAAGAGGGCAAGCACTCCGGATTTTGCTTTATCTTTTTGAACAAGATGCTGCTTTTTTAACGTATAAAGCTTAAAAAAAAAGCCGGCTAAATGCCGGACTTTCTAGATTTCTAAAAAAAATTGACTGTAACGACCCCTAAAGAACTCGCGCAGATTTTTATCCTCCTCGTCGGTTAGTTCTATGGGTTTGTTGTAGAGAAGCCCGTCTGTGAGCTTCATTTTAGCGCTGTAGAGTAAATTATTTGAACAGCAATTAAAAGCAACCACAGACTCCAGAGACCCCTCAACTTTGAGGACGCGCCGAGTTTCAATAAACGGGTTCAACTCTGTGTTGAAAATGGCCATTTGGCCTTCAATAAGGAGTTTCCCGTTCAGGTGATAGAGCTCCGGAGAGTTTTTGTGTATAATCACAACATAACCGGTGTATTCCTCACCTAAACGAAGCTGATTCCCCTCCCCGTAAAGTGAAAGGAGAAGATCAAAATTCAAATTGTTTTTGAAAACGGCTGCCTGAGCATCAGAAATTTTTACTGCCTCAAGCGTAGCGGGTTTGTCTAACAGAAGATACCTGTTAGAGCGAACGTGAAGCGCATTCTTCTTTACAATGATTTGTTTCATATAGTGATAATTATTGGTTTCTTAAAAAAGAGAATATATAAAAAGAAAGTTTTTGTCAAGTTTTATATTAAATAAATAACACAAAAAACAAACAAAGCGCCATAGAGTAAAACACTTAAAGGATATGAAAAAGCAACTTTAAAATCTGTTGAAGAAGGAACGGCATTTTCAATAATAATCGTTTGTAAAAGAACATATGAGATATAATTTAAGTAGTTGATTTTAACGTTTGAAAAGAACCAATTGTTAAAATAATAACCAACAATAAGCAACAACAAAGGTGCAAGAGAAGCCGGAACGGCATTATAAAATTGAATATTTCGAAAACCGACGCTCCCCATCACATAAAAACCATCTCTTTTTTTGGGAAACAAATCAAAGCGCGTCGGATATGCGTTTAAGAAAAGACCGACTAAAAAATGAGACATTTCATGAAGAAATGTGCCTGGAATATTAACTAAAGCGCTTAAATAAATGTTTGAATAAGTGGTGTATTTTGCTTTTAATAAAACAATAACGAGTAAAATCATTAAAAAACGATTGGAAACAAAAACATGCAGAGTTTCCGGCTCTGCTAAAAAAGAAGCAAACTTTTCAAGTGTTAAATAAATAAAATCCATTTTATATTTTTTCCAAAACTTTTATTCCGGTTAAATACGTATTTAAAAGGAATTTACAAATTTTTGTTTGTTCAACTTTACTGTAAGTTTCAAGAGATGTTGTTGTTAAAAGGGAGCTGACACCGAAAAGTGCAATCCATAAAATTTGAACAGATACGTGGCGTTTGTCATTTTTAAGGTTTGGATAAAGGTCTTTAAAAGCTTTTTCTAACAACATCACCATGGTGGAAATACGTCTTAAATATGTAATTGAAAAAGTGCGTTCGCTTTGGTGAAGGTGAAAATTAAAAACCATAAACCAAAAATTTCGATTCTTCATCACAAATTCAGCAAATGTGGAAGCATATTCATTTAATCTTTCATAAGCAGATTTTGTTTTAATTTTTAAAAATTGATGATAAAGCGCATCTAAAGTAATATAGTTTTGAATTAAAATAAAATTATCCATATTACCGAATTGGTTGTAAATTGTGCCGACAGAATATCCGGAAGCTTCTGAAAGCTTACGCGCCGTTAAAAAATCAGCCCCTTTTTCTTTAATAATCGTTCGGCCGGTACTGACTAAATTTTCTTGTATATAATCTCTGCTCATCTTAAAAAATCTTATCTTAAAATTAAGAAATTTGGTGTATATGTTTACTTATATATAAAAAATGAACAGTGTTCAATTTTTTTCTTTAAAATATTGGAGGAAATTTTATGAAAAAACTTCTTTTATGCCTGTTTTTTGTTTTTTTTAGTATAAAACAACAGGTTAAAGCTCAAGACGACTTCTTTGATAATTTAATTGTTGATGAACAAATGAAACAAGATGTTGAAAAAGAAATTGCCGTTGAAGACGGTAAAAACAAAGCTTCGGAAATTTTAAATACAAAACCGTTAAAACTTCAATTAGATGAAAATTTGAATGTAAAATTAAAACAAAAAGAACAAAATGAAATAATTATTGCAAGAGAACCGGCACCTTTCGGTTTAAAATGGTTGGCAACCGTTGATGAAATTAAATATTTAAATGTTGTTTTAAAACCAAAACAAGTAAAAGACACACCAAACAGTTTTATAGCTGAAAATTTACCAAAACCCGTAAAGGCTTTTAGAGAGGTGTTGGTCAGTTTTGGTGAAAACAACGCTTTGTGGCGTATTGTCGGCTATGGTCAACTGATAAACGATGATGATAAAGCATCTCACGGTTTAGAGGAATATAGAAAATTTTATGATATGCTTAATAAAAAATATGGTAACGCACATGAATTTTATACACCGGCTGTGATGAATATTGATGAAGAGGTTGTAGAAGATGATGGAACAAAAACACATAAAATAAAACAAGAAACCGTTGAAATAGGAACACAGGGATTTAAAGAAAAATTGATGAGCGGTCAATCAACGCTTTACTCAACTTTTGAAAATGATCATATCGGTGTGACACTTGCTTTGATTGCTGACGGAAATGGTCAAACCTTTATAATTGTCGATTATAAAAACTTAAAAGTAAATGAAACCGAAAAACAGGAAATTTTTGACGCACTTTAATTAAAGGAATAAAATAATGGTAAAAAAAGTATCTTTTTGCGGTATATCCGGAAGCGGTATGAGTGCTCTTGCTCAAGTTTTAAAAGCGCGCGGTGATGATGTAAGAGGCTCTGATCGAAGTTTTGATCAAGGAAAAGATGAAAAAAACAAAAAAGCACTTGAGTCTGTTGGAATTAAGATTTTTAAACAAGACGGATCTGCTATTAATAAAGATACGGATTTTTTATATATTTCAACTGCTGTTGAAGATTCTATCCCTGATGTTAAAAAAGCTCTTGAATTGGGTGTTAAAATTAAAAAACGTTCAGATCTGCTTGCTGAAATTTTTTCAGGTTTTAAATATGGTATTGCTGTTGGTGGAACATCAGGTAAAACAACTTTAACCGCTATGATTGGATATATTTTAGATATGGCTCAAAAAAAACCGACTGTGATTAACGGCGGACTTCTTAAAAATTACGAAGGTCAAAACGGAATTGAAAATGTGATTTTAAATGATGGTGATATTGCTGTGATTGAAGCAGATGAAAGTGATGGATCTATTGAAAAATACACACCTTATATTTCTGTTGTTAATAACATCACAATCGACCATAAACCAATTGAAGAATTAAAAAAATTATTCTCGGATTTTATTAAAAAAGCCAAATTCGGTGTTGTTAATTTAGATTGTGAAAATTCAAAAGAATTTTTAAGTTTTAAAAATGTAAAAACTTTTTCAATTAAAAATAAAGATGCAGATGTTTATCTCTCTGATATTAAACCGTTAAAAGACGGGGTTTCTTATAAATTAAAAGAAAAAACTTTTAAGCTTAAATTAATCGGGGCTTTTAATGTGGCAAATGCAGCCGCGGCAATTTTAACAACATCTCTGTTAGGTGTTGATATATTTCAAGCTGCAACAATCTTGCAAGACTTTTTAGGAACAAAAAGACGCCTCGATGTAATTGGGGTAAAAAATAACATCACGGTGATTGATGATTTTGCACATAATCCTGATAAAGTAAAAGCTTCTATGTCTGCCCTAAAAGATTATAAAGGACGGGTTTTGGTGATGTTTCAACCGCATGGTTTTTCACCGATGCGTATGATGGGACGCCAAATTATAGAAAGTTTTTATCAAACAATGGATAAAGAAGATATTCTTTTTATGCCTGAAATTTTCTATGCCGGCGGAAGTGTGACGCGTGATATTTCATCTGCTGATTTAATAGATTATGGAAAATCTTTAGGTTTAAACGCTGAATTTTATATGTCTCGTGATGAAATTAAAAATAAAATTTTAGAAATAGTTCAAAAAGGTGATCGGGTTGTGATTATGGGGGCACGTGACAATACTTTACCTGATTTTTGTAAGTCTATTTTAGAGAGTATATAAATGGATTATGGTATATTGATAAATAATGAACATTTACTGCCTTCGGATTATGTGCCTGAAGAACTGGTTGAAATACATGAACCGATGGGTTCTAAATTAGATAAGACATATATTAACAGATTAAATATAAAAGCCTATCAGGCATTTAAAGAAATGCAAAAAGATGCTTTAAAAGAAGGGTATGAAATATTTATAGATTCATCATATAGAACTTATGAATATCAGGAAAAAATATTTAACAAAACAGTTTTAGAAAAAGGTTTAGAGCACGCTTTAAGATTTATTGCCAAACCGGGTGGAAGTGAACATCAAACAGGATTGGCAATTGATGTTATTTTCAGAAGAAATAATCAAATGATAGAAGAACAAAATGAAAATGACCCGGAAATAAGATGGTTATTTTCTAATTCTTATAAATATGGATTTATTTTAAGATATCCTAAAGGAAAAGAAAAAATAACCGGCTTTAATTTTGAACCATGGCATTTCAGATTTGTTGATAAAAAATTAGCAAAAAAGATATTTACAGATAATATAACATTAGAAGAGTATTATAATTAAAATAAAGAATGTAATAATATTTTAATTTCTTCAATGTATTGAAAATTAATTTTATTTACTAAAATAAAATATTGTTTAACAGCTTCAAAACCGTTAAAATTAAAAGCTAAAATAAAACCGATTGTCAGTAAATTTATTCCGGGTAAAAACATAACGCAAAATTTATAACCAACTTTAGGTAGATCTGTTTGCTCGGGATGTATTTGTGAAAAAACCGTATCAATATGATAACCTAAAAAATAACCTAATATGATATGGTAAATAAAATTTTGCGGTAAAAAATTCATAAGAAAAATATAAATTAAACAGAATATAGGGAAAG
>Ga0310690_10006002_pt1 | contig 16175 bp, 18 predicted proteins | sample AusTroGonzalo_MG_2_FD_207661 | JGI IMG/M metagenome (GOLD analysis project Ga0310690, IMG submission 207661) | Bovine rumen microbial communities from tropical cattle in Woodstock, Queensland, Australia - Gonzalo_04 (v2) (version 2) | ecosystem: Host-associated > Mammals > Digestive system >... | reverse complement strand
CAGGTGAATCGGGAGCCATCTCAAGTTTTGCTCTCAGGTTCGGCTGATACTTGGTATAATGTCCTACTGGAACGATGCCAGTAGTGATATATTCCTCTGTACCGAAATCATCGACGATCTGGGGATTCTGATAGGGGTCAGCGGATTCGGTCGTGGGTTCAATCTGGAACAATAAAATAAGCGGATTATTTGCAAGCGATGCTTTAAACGCAGATACGTCATTAAAAGACGAATCTTTTATGGCGATTTCCCTTGTTGTTATGGTCGATGAGACAGTTCCATATAATAAATACTGTTTATCACCTGTTAGATGTGCGCTATATCCAGATGGATATGTCCCAACATACTGATATTTGTTTGACAGTGATAAAATTACATTTCCCAACATATATGGAAAATCTTGCTTATTTGTTGTCAGTATAAAACCATTTTCAACACTTCCAAGTGCAGTCCAGTTTTCCGATCCATCAAATATTTTTACTCCATACCTTCTCGTCACCGTACCATCCGACTCATAGGTATCACCATCGTAATACAGATTGTTGTTAGCGTCCAGTTTCGGGATACCACGGAGTGTCAAGGAATCGTCGAGAGGATAATTGTACTCGACATACGGTTCGTACTCTCCGTCTCGCTCTCCGTCCCATGAGAGGTTGATGCAGATATCATTTTTGTATGTAGTTCCGTATGCCGTGTCCATGTTGAACGTGATATAATGAACCGCATCGTTCATCGTAAACGAACTATTGGGGACGATATACCCATTGGATGATCCGGGCGGATATAGTGTGCTATTATTTGTTCTGAGTAATCCGATGAAGTTTTTGTTTGCATCATACGCACAAACTCTGCCGCTTGTTCCCGTTGGCGCTTTGAAATAATACTCTGCACCCGGTACAACACGGATGTACCCTTTGGTTCTTATTCTATCTCTTAAATTACCTTTGGTACCATCATTTATTGACCAGTTACCGACTTCCCACTGTTCATCCCACTGATTGAACCCGGTCATCTTATGTGCCGATACGCCGCTGACGGACATGATTTGCCCGGCATTGTAAGCGTTGTACGGAGCATTAAATAGTTTGCTGAACCAGGCTACACCGTCACCAGCCTTGGCGGTTTCCAGTGCGTAGATGTAATCAGCGATCGTTGAACTGAACATCTGAGTGAGGTCGAAAAGCTGTGGTTTGAAAGTGATAGGTGTAGTAATAATAGCCCCAGAAGAAACAAAAACACCAATAACTGATGCGTTACCATCATCAGTTACGCTATACATAGCACCATTACCAATATCTGAAGTATTATTCATAATATTAGTATTGATGATATAAGATCTATAGGTTATAGCACTGCCACCACTTGGTGTACCACGATATAAATATTTATGCCCACTTAATACTTTCTTGGCGGCAAGCGCAATATATGTGTTTGCAGTCGCTCCAGTTTCAACTGTTGACACAGTATAACTACCATCTCTGTTGTCGGTAATTGTCACGCCATTCTCGGTTTTGCTAATATTACTACTCGGAACAGCAATCATCTGATTCCACACCAGACTTCCACCGACAATCTCGTCAATCTCTCTGTCTCCAAGATCGATGCTACCGCCGGACGTACGAAACAGATACGGCACTTGATCTTCGGAGTAGATACTCGATACAAGCTGTTCTGCGTTGCCTACTGTCATGTTTTCGTAAGAGCCATCGATTTCCGCCTTGGTACTAATAGCGCTCTTTACGTCTGAAAGCTCGTCGCCGGTTTTCTTCGCATCGGCTGCCGCGCCCTGGATCGTCAGGGTGTCGTCAACCTCGGCGGTTCCGTTGTGGACTTCGAACGTGGTCGTGTTGCCGTTGGTGTAGGTGATCGTGTAGGTGTCCACCAGGCCGACGGTGCTGGTCTTAGCGATCGATGCGATACCGTTACCGGTCGGGCCTTCTGGGCCGGTCTGGCCAGTTGCACCGGTGTCACCTTTGTCGCCTTTGGGAATACCCAGGGCGAGGACTCCGTTGTTGTAGGAGGCCGTCGGATCAGATCCGGCAGGCAGGCCGGTCACTGTGACGGTCAGGTTCTCGATCTCGGCCAGATCGGTGGCGATGTTACCGAGAAGCTGCTCGAACTCTTCCTCCGTGCCGACATAACCACCGGCGACGGCATAGGCGTATGCGGTTACAACGCCAAGGTCTTGTCTAATGGTTGGCATATTATGCTACCTCCAGTATAAGATGTCCGTCCTCAAGCGAGAACTGAATGTCTACCGTGTCCGATCTGGTATAGATCAGATGCCCGTTCTCATCGATCTCTATGTCGATAAATCCGGCGGTTGTCGCGGCCTGTTGTGCAACTTCCGAGTAATACTTCGAGTTATCAATGTCCTCTCCGGATCTCGTGCCGGTTCCACCGACCGCCCAGGACTTGGATGTCTTCGAGTAGTCCAGCGCGTTCTGCTCGGACGTGGCTGCCGCGTTCGCGTATCCTTCAGCGGCTTCCTGAGCGTCCTCGGCTTTTCCCTGCGCTGTCTCAGCTGCTTCCTGAGCATCCTCGGCCTTGCCTTGTGCGATCTCAGCCGCTTCCTGTGCGTCTTCTGCTTTGCCCTGGGCGAGCTCTGCCGCATCCTGGGCGTTCTCCGCAGCTTCCTGCGCCGCAGCTGTTTCCTCGACCGCCTGATTCAGGGCGGCGATCGCCTGGGTGATCTCCGACTGTTCGACCGGAGTCGGAACAGCATCGGAGGGCTGTGGTCTGGCCTTGATCGGGATCACGACCTTGTAGATCGTTTCACCGTCTTCCAGGGCTTCATGCAGGAAGACCCAGACGAAGATGTTCTGACCGTTCAGGAAGAACTGATCCGGCACTGTAACGCCGTCAGCGTTCCCGATCTGGGTGACGGTAGTGCCGCCGGTCTCCTGGTTGCTAAAGTGCACCTCGTAGGCTTCCGGCAGATCTACGCCGGACAGCTTGAGGATTTGGCCGTAGTCGTACTGCCATCCCCAATCAGCCCAGACGGTCACATCCGGACAGCCCAGCTTTGCGTTGATTATGTTGGTTGCCATTTATGCGCCTTTCCTTTCGAGGTTGTCTACGCGATTACCAAGAACCGCGACGTGTTCCTCCAGCGCGTATGTGCGCTCGATCATTTGGTTGTGCGCGTCCTGCTTCCGCTCCAGCTGTTCCAGCCGGTACTCGATCAGCGAGGATGCCTTGCGGTTTGAGATGTACACCGCAAGGAAAGAACCTACTGCAGTTATCACCGCGACAACAATGCTACTCCAGTCCATTGTCTACCTCCTGTTTTGCGTTTTTCTTAGCTTCGTTTATTTGGTAGACTCCCCACGCCTGAAGGTCTCGCTTCAGCTGTTCCTCCTGCGCCCTCGCCAGATCCTGGTCGATCGCCCGCAGCGCGTCGCGGATCGCGAACGCCGGAAGCTCCGACTCGTTAATGGCAGCGCAGATTTTCTCGATCATTTCCTTGCGCTTGATCGTGATAGGTTTCTCCATAGGTTCCTCCGTTATGACATTCCGTTCGGGCCATATGTTTTTTGGAGCGTGTTCGGCGTGCCGCCGTCGTAGAACTGGAGGCCGTTGGTCATGTCGAGGTGGACTCTCAGTTTGCTGTTGTACCAGATCTCAAGAACCGGAGACGAGCCGGAGCAATCCATCGTGATATACTCGCCGTTGCTTCCATATACCGCCATCGTTCCGTCTGGAGCTCCTCCAGCTGCAAATGTAACATCTCCGTTCGTGTTATATGTCGCCATGCCTGTTCCAAACGTGGCACTCACATAATAGCTTCCTGCGAACTTTTCATAGACGTTCAGACCACCGGCCGATAGTTCACTTTTGACAGTGCCTATATCTGCCACGAACTCTGTCGGCGTCATTTTTGTGTTCCAGCCAAGATAGTCAAGCTGGATCTTCGCGTCATGCTGCCCCGCAGTCGATATATTGATCGAACCGCCGGTCATGTTGAAGTTCGAAGCATTGACTTGTCCGTTCGAGTTGACCGTGAAGACGCCGCTGCCGATGTTGATCTCGGACGCGCTGATCGTGCCGCCGGAGATGTAATCAGCGGAGATCGTGCCAGCATCGATCGCGGACGCGTTCATATGGATTACATTGATATGACTCATGTCCAGCTCGTTGTTAATGCCCCAAGCTGACGTATACGTCCCGCCGACTCCGTTATTCGAGAAGCCGATGCCGTTCGCGTTGATCTGGATGCAGTTGACAGCCGTGGCCGGGTCGTTTGTATCCATGAAGATCAGGCCGATCGGGTTCCCGTTTGCATCCGTCTGCGTTATCATGGCTGCGCCGGTCAGGTCGCCGTTGAGGAGGGCGGTCGCCTGTTCCAGAGCCTGCTGGAAGATGGTCGTCGTCTTTGCTTCGGACTCCTCGATCTGAGTGCTCGTAGACGCGATCGTCTGCGCCAGCGTGAATCTCTGGTCGCCGATGTGCACCTTCGTGTATCGTTCCTTCAGGACGTCGAAATAGGTCTCGACGATCTTCGCCTGCGTATTGATGCCGAAGTCCTCGAAGACGATGGTCACGATGTCGCAGAGATCCATGCGCTCCAGGAGCGCGATGTTTTTATATTCGGTTGTCTGTGCTAATGTTGCGAACTCCACGTCCCAATCTACGACCGGAACGCCGATGTTGTTGTTTGTGATATATGCGTTTGCCGCTGCTCTTAGATCTGCGGCTGTTGGTTTTTCGTCAAAGTCTCCGGAGAAGTCGATGCACTCAGTCCGTGCGTTCGGGAAGTCCGAAGCGTGGGAAGAGTAGACGACCACTTCCGGAAGCGTCACCAGCGTGTCGTTCTCGCCTTCCTTGCCGTACCAGTACGGGAGGATACCGGTCACAACGCCCTCGATCGATTCTTCCATGTCCAGGTCGATCAGGTTCTTCCCGTAGCGGATCGTGACGCCTCGGTCGATGCCTCTGTTCGCCAGAAGGCTGATCGTCCAGTTGTTGAACTCGTACTCGCCCTGGTAGACCTGAAGGATCGAGCCAGCTTCGCCCTGCATACACGCTTTAGCGGATGATGGTAGCTTGTGGGTGTACGTTCCCGCCCGCGTCACGTCCGTGTAGAACGTAAACGGCATCGCCTCGGCTGCATATGTGTCGAGCCCCTGCATCGCGTTCCATGCGCTGTTGGCTGTGTACGGCATCACAGGGATGCGGTTGAGCCTGTACCCGATGTGCTGGCAATAGATCTCCGCCATCATGTTGTCCATCGACTTCTGAATGTTCACGACCTCAAACAGCTGCGCGGATCTGTTCGGCGACGGCTTCGCTTTGATGTACGAGCCCTTCTGGATCTCCGCGAAGTGCTGGCCGTTCGTTGGCATGACCAGCGTCATGTCAAAGCATCCGTTCCGCTGTTCGTGGACGATGCACTCGGTAGTGTCAGCCAGACCGCCGAGCCCGTTGCTCGTGAAGACCGTCTCGGTCGGTGCGTATAAAATCGGGATCATGCTGTCACCTCTTTACACCGTCCAGAAGTGCGGCCATATTTCGATGCTGTCCAGCCCGTTCACCGAGACCGCGTTGCTTTGCTTGTCGAGGATCGGGAACTTCGTCAGCGTGACGTACTGGTTCGCGTTGTTGCTGCCGCTGTAGCAGTCCATCAGTTCACAGTCGATGTCGATGTATTCATAATTATGTGCTGAGATCGTGACGGTCACGTCGTTGATCGTGAACGATCCAGCGCCGTATGCTCTGATCAGCGGCTTCGCAGGGAAGCTCGTCCTATAGACCAGCGAGCCACCGTGTGGTATCGTGTAGGAGTTGTCGATCGTCGTCTCTTCCAGGTTGTTGACGGTAATCTTTCCGGTAGGCGCGAAACTTGAAGTCACGAACAGCTGCGGCTTGCAGTTGAACCTAAGGTCGAAAGATCCGGCACCGTTCACCCAGTCGATCTGATCCACGTCGATGCCCTGGTCGATTGACGCCATTCGGAAGTATCCAGTATGGTAGTCATCGGACAGTCGGTAGTACCCTTTGTGGGTGAGCAGGAACTTCTTCAGCAGCTGGAAGTTCGTCGCGAAGTTCTCCAGCATGAAACACGCCGGATAGACGAGCTCGATGTTCTTTAGCCGGTTGTTGTCATAAATAAGATCGCCGGAGCGACCTGGGACTTTGATATATTCCAGATCCGGCTCCGGCGAATTGTACGCTCCGACCCCGTTTATAAATATACCGAAGTCAGAACTCTTGATACTGTCGAATGTAAATGTTTTTCTCATCCTGCTATCGCTTTCTGTCTCACGACATTCTGCTGGATTCGTCTCGCGACTTCCTCGGCCAGCTGAGCGGTGCTCTGTCCTGGCTGCTGCACGATGGTGATGTTGTTGGTCACGCCGCCCGCGCTACCCATGAGATCCTGCAGGCGGTTGAGCCCGATGACGATCTCCGCGCCGGAGCCGTCACCGAATCCCTTGTATCCGTCCACTGTCGGGATGACTGTCGGGCTGGTGAACATGACGGGATTGTTATATGCCGACTTGTACCAGTCTACCGACAGCTTTGGGATGCTCGGCGGGTTCAGTGAGAACGTGCCGGTCAGCGAGAAGTGCGGCAGCTTGATGTGCGGAAGTTCCAGCTTCAGGTTCGAGAAGAAGTTCTTGATGCTGTCGATCGTGTTGGAGATAAAGTTCTTGATCGCGTCGAATTTATCCGTAAACGCGGACTTGATGCTGTTCAGGATGCCCTCGATCTTGTCCTTGATGGCCGTCAGCTTGCCGCCGGTCGCGGAGTCGATCGTGTTCCAGGCACCGCGCCAGGCTTCGACATAGTTCTGGCCGACGGACTTAACAAAGCCAAGGATGCCGCCCCCGTTGTCCTCGATGTTTTTCTTCATCTGCCCCCAGCTGTTCGAGGCGGCCTCTTTCATGTTTGACCAGGTGGTCGAGGCTTTCTCTTTCATGTTGTTCCACTTTTCGGAGACAGCAGAGGAGATATTGTTCCAGGCTTCTTTCGTCTTTTCCTTGATGTTGTTCCAAGTTTTGACGATCCCTTCCTTGATCTTGTTAAAGGTTTCCTTGATGCCTTCCCACAGCTTTCCAGCCCACTCTTTGATCTCGTCCCAGTGCTGGTAGAGTGTAACGCCGATCGCGATGATCGCCGCGATGGCTGCCACGACCAGGGCCGCTGGCCCCATCGACAAAGTGGTGAAGACTGCGCTCAGTCCCTGGACGATCCCGATCACCTTGGTGATGGCTGCCACGACCGGTATGACCGCCGCAACCAGTCCCACGATGGTGATGATCGTCTTCTGGGTGTTCTCATCAAGTCCCTGGAACCACTTTGACAGCTCCGCGATACCGTTCGCGATGTCGGTGATGACCGGAGCGAGTGCCGCGCCGATCGTATTCTTGAGTGCCTGGCCAGCCTGCTCGACGCGCTGGAAGCTGTCGTCCATCTCTCCGAGGGAGGTCAGGGCTTCTTCGTCCAAGACTGCGCCCATGTCGTGCGCTTCCTGAGCATAGGCCGCGATCCCAGCGGAGCCGGTCTCGATCAGCGGGTTCAGATCCTGCGCCGACTTGCCGAACAGCTCCATCGCCATATTGTCGCGTTCGACACCGGCTTCCATCTGGCCGAGGGCGTCGATCGCTTCCATGAAGACCTCGTCAGCTGACTTCATGCTGCCGTCAGCGTTGTAGATGTTTATGCCGAGGGCGTCGAATGCGTCAGATCCTTCGCCCATCTTCTTAGTGAGCTTGGTCATCGATCCGGTGATCGTTCCCAGATCTGTGTCGACCAGCTCTGCCATGTAGCTGAACTCCTGAAGGGAGTCCGTGCTCATGCCGTACTTGGTCGACATGCTCAGGATCTCGTCCGCGTATGCTGCCGAGTCACCGACCGCACCGGCGAGGGCTTTGGTCAGTTTCTTGCACGCATCGGCTGCCTTGTCCAGACCTTCCTTGGCCAGATCCGCGAGGACTGCCTTGGATTCTGTCCAGCCTTCGTTGGCATCATCCGTGGCATCTGCCGCCTCGTCCATGCCGTCCGCCAGATCTCCATTGACGCCAGCGGCTTCGGCTGCCTGTTCTGTGTAATCTTCCAGGCTCTTTTCGGTCTCTATGATCTCACGCTTCAGGGCGTCAGCCTCTTCCGTGGTGAGATCCTGGTCGAGTGCTCCCTTCAGAGTGTCCAGTCGTTCCTTGGTGGCTTCGATTGCATCATTGAGCAGTCTCTGCTTCTGGTCGAGCAGTTCGACGTTGCCAGGATCGAGCTTCAGTAGCTTCTCGACATCCCGAAGGGAGGATTTAGTAGACGATAGTTGTCCGTCTACGTCCTTGAGCGATTTATTTAGATTTTTGGTATCGCCATCAATCTCGATGGTGATGCCTCTGATTCTTCCGGATGCCATATTAACCTCCGCTAAATCTGTCCATGTCTTCCTGTGTCGCCATGACATTGTACTCGGCTGTATCGTTTCCAGACTCGACCATCATATCGTAGGCCATGCCCTCGTCGATCAGGTCGAGATCCGGAAGCCGGAGCCCGATCTGGAGACACCGGAGGACGAACAGAGCCGTCGTCATTTCTCGGTCTGTTCGTTTACTTTTTTTTTCGCCTTCGCAGTCGTTGCCTGCTGTCCGGCGTATATGTTCACGATGTCGGTTGAAGCGATCGCGATGTCCATCGGATCGAATTGCTCCAGCCAGATCATGTAGTCTTCGATACTTATCGTGTCGGCCTCTTTGTTTGCCTGCTTATACATGACATAGGCCAGCTCCTGGATCACGTCCACGGAAAGCGTGTCGGGTGATTTCAGCAGCTGGAAGAGGTCTTTTTTAAACGCCTGTTTGTATCTGTAACAGGTGGCCGCATTTGCGGTCATGGCGATTTCTTTGTCGCCGATAGTGATGGTGGAAGTCATAGCGGGTTCTCCTCGTTTGGTAGATTTAGGTCTCGACGGGCGTGTACACAGCCGTGTACCAGCCATTGTATGCTGTGGTGTTGGCAGCAGAAGTTGCAAAAGCCTTGACGACCATCTTGTGGACGCCGCTCTTGACCTCCAGCTTCGCGCCGGAAGCTTCGACATCGACGGTAATGGTGTTAGGCTCGATGGTGTCGCCTTTTGTCTGGCTCCCGACAGGAGGACGTTTTGCGACGCAGTTGTACAGGACGTGGCGCACTGCTTTCTCGTCTCCCTGGAACTGGAAGAGGAGAGCGAAGTGGCTGCTCTTAGCTTCCTGGTCTTCATAGATGACGACGTTGCTGTCAGATTTCGCACCGACGATGTCCGTGTAGAAGGACTGCGGAAGATCCGCGACCTCAAAAGTACCGGAATAACCGTTGTTGGCTTCTCCGACCCAGTAGTCGATATTATCGGCCTTGAACTTGGTCAGATCTCCCTCGTTTGAGAAGGAAATGCTCACCGCGCCCGGAATATCGGTCACCGTGCCAAAGGTCGGGACTCCATCCGTCCATGTCGTAATCTTCGCATACGCGAGCTTGTCGAGGCCGTAGGTGATTTTATTAGCCATTGTTGATTAAAACCTCCGTGGCATAAGTTATCATGAAGACGCCATCAGATTCGATGACGCTCTCGGTTTTACTGTAGGCGAGACCTGCGGCTTTTAGGTTTGCCTCGATCTTCGTCTCCAGATCGTAGCGTTTAGTTTTTGTGTAGAGCTCGATGTCCAGGTCGAGGATCTGCTGGTAGTTGAAATCATCAGCAAACAGATCTGATCGTCCTGGTGAAAGGTATACGATGTAAGGCGGTGCTTGTCCTGGCTTTGGGAAAGAGTAGTACGAATACGGGAGGATGACAGCCGGTGTCGTGGATGTCGCCGCCTGAGTTGTAGCGATGTCCTTGATCATCGGCTCAATTTGATTTAATCGCATTGATTACCCCCTCCTCATATTCCTTGACCAGCTTTTCCTCGACTGGAGCGATGTGTGGCCTTCCAGCAACACGTCCGCCGTCCACTTTTGCGTGTCCGTTCTCCAACAGATGAGCGAGCCCTGGAACCGCTTGGTTATAGATCACTCCGTTTGTGGAGTAACGGGTGGACTTCACCTCGCTCGTCCATCCATTGGCATACTTGCCAGTCCCGCCGAAGGTTGCCCTGGCTGACGATTTGACTGCCTGCGCTCCCTTCTTGCAGATGTCTTTCGTGATCTTCCCGACATTCTTCTCGACATCGCCCTCGTACTCGTTTAGGATCTTCGAGATCGCTGTGTCGAGCTTGTCGATCGGTGTCTTAGCCATTTGTCTCGCCCCTTTGTTCTACATAGAGCTCGATCGTGTCACTCCGTCCCTCATATGTCCGATAGACGGTATACTGTCGTCCGTTGTACTCGACGATCTTCTCGCCTTCGTAGTCATAAAGGAACATCGTGAACTTATACTCTGGATTCAGGCCGTTCCGTCCAGCATCGAAGAACTCCGACCGCGTGATAGAATCGACCCGTGCCATGACCGTGCGCCGCTTTGGTGTGGATTCCTGAGGGATTCCGTAGGCATCTGCGGCCATGACCGGCGTGATCAGCGTGAGCTCGATGTCTCTGGTCATGTCAGACCTCCCACGCTGTGTAGCCCGTATACATGGACAGCTGAGCTTTCTGCTCGTCGTAGCTGGCTTTCAGGCGGTCATAGTTTTCAGGCTCTCCGAAGTTCGCCATGAAGTAAGTGATCGCCGCCTGCGATACAAGTGCGTCCAGCTGTTCCGGAACTTCCACGCCTGCGACACCGAGATCGAGCATGGCTGCCTCCAGCAGCCGTCCGACCTCATCATCGATTGAGTTTGTGGTGATCCGGCGGGCTTTCTTGGCCTGTGCTATCAGGCCAGGCGTAACACATCCCATCATTCCCCTCCTGCGGTTCTGTATGCCTCATACGTTTCCGCGCCGATAACCGCCTGACCGACGTGTCCGAGCTTGATCTTCGGGTCTGCGACGATCCTGTTCCCGCACTGACGGGCACGCCAGCAGAAAGCAGCGTCCTCGCCGTTGTTCCCGATCGGGGCGAAGCAGTTGCCGAACTTGCCCTGGACGTCGATAAAGACGCCGACGTCGACCAGGCACGCACCGAAGCCACAGCCGCCGACATCGAAGACATCCTTCGGGACGTCCGTGAACTCGGAATAATCAGCGGACTCATCCTCTTCGTTGATCTCCAGCTTGTCGAACAGCACCGGCGTGTATGGAGCGCGGCGGCGATAGTAAACGCCGGAAACGATCTCCGCGCCGGTCTTGCGCATAGTCTCCAGGAGACGGATCAGGAGATCAGACGGGAATACCATGTCGGAATCCAGCCAGAGCACCAGATCCGCCTCCATGTTGACGGCTGCCTGCGCCATGTGGTTGCGTGCGGTGTAGATGAGCGAGCTCATTTCGAACGCGATCGCGCAGTTGTCGGTCTTGGTCAGCATGGCCAGGCTCTGGCAGAAGAGAGCCGGAACCTGATCCATGCACGGCACACAAATCAATATTTTCAGATCTTTTTTCATAGCGGGGCCTCCTCGTATTTTGGTAGATCGGGGTCTTGTGCTTAGTGAACGATACGGACGAACGCCTTCGGCCCAACAATGCCGATAGCGACCGGCAGACGGCCAATGATGCGCACCAGGTCATAGTCGGCCTTGGTGTATTCGTCGTATTTCATCTTGATGTCCTGACCGTTCGGGAAGTTCATCAGTGCGCCTTCCGCGAGGTCGCCTACGATTGCGTAGCAGTCGCCGGTGGTGGCAACGGAGAACGCGGGCAGGGTGTCGTTGAACAGTACCTGGCAACCTTCGAACGGGTCGACGGAGAAGCTGTTCGCATACTGAGCGGCCTTGAAAGCAGACCAGGTCAGCTTGTTCATGATGACGACCGGATCAGAAGCCTGATCGGACAGCATACCGATGGCAGCGGCCACGTTGCCGACTGCGATCTGGGTCTGGGTAACTTTCGGCAGACCGACGACGGTAGCGGCGGAGCTGGTGGTAGCTGCGACGATCTTGGAGACCAGTTCGTCAGCGGCTTTCTTCGCGATTCTGTAGGCCAGTTCATCGTAGATGTAGCGCAGGAACTCTTCGCCGCGCATATCCATGACTTCGTCGGATACGGAGATCCATTTCTTGATGGTCTCCGGAACAAGATTGACAACGCCCAGAACCAGAGATTCCTCTGCGACGCTCTGAGCTTCGGTGTGGACGACAGCACCGTCGGCAGAGATTTCAAAACCAACCTTCAGGTTGCCTTTGATGAAGCTCTTGCGGACGCGGCTCATGATGCCTTCCTTTTCCCATGCGTTCTTTACGATGTCATAGACCAGTTCGGGCACGGGAACAGTGCCGCTCACGGTGTTCTCGGTGATCAGAGCGCGGAGCTCTTTGTCGTCACCCTTCTTGATGTACTCGGCATACGCCTCAATGTACTCCTGGCTGTTGCGAATTTCTTCGTTAGTCATGATGGTTCTTTCCTCCTGGGGAGATTTTTCGATGGTTTCGCCTTCGCCTTCGGCGACGGCTTTGCGGATCTCGACTTTCTTGGCTTCCTCAGCCTTGCGAGCTTCCAGTTCTGCGTTGATCGCACGGATCTCTTCTTCAAGAGCTCCGAGATCTGCGCCTTCGGTGTCGATCAGCGTGCCGATCTCAGCCTTGCGGGTCTGGATCTCTTCGACCGACATCTGGGTGAAGTCAAACATCTCTGTTTACCTCCATTAAAATCCTTAGTTTCTGACGCTGCCGCTCGCGCTGTTCACGCTCCAGTCGCTCCGCTTTCTCTGCTTCGATCACTCCGTCGAAGTAGTCGCGTGTAGCTACGCCCAGCTGTGTCGTGGGGTTCGCCGGAAAAGCCACAGGTGAGACGTCAAACACCTTGGCGATCCGGTCGATAATTCTTGTATGCGTCGCCTTGTCGTAGTGATCCTCGGCGACGGTAAAAGCAAACGACATCTGCGGATAGTTCCCAGCCTTAATGTCTGCGAACAGTTCGCGGGCCGCCTGCGTTTTACTCAGGTCTGTTCTGTTTCCGAGTCCGTGCTCGTCCGTCCAGAGCTCCAGCGTTCCGGCGGAAGTCCTGGCATACACACGGCCCTCGTGATCCACGCGGAAAACAACGTCCGAAAGGTCGGCGTCCTTGAAGGCATCCGGCTCGATCCGTTCGTTGTAGTCCACGCCATCTATTGTCATGAGCGTGTAGGTGTCGAATGTACTCGCATACCCTTCGACCTGATAGCTCTCGTCGTCCTGGACATCTTCCAGGCGCAGAACCATGCTCCGATACTCTCTATCATTCTTCGGCATCTTGTACCTCCTCGACCTTTTGGTCGGCGTTGTAATATTCTCCGCGAATGATCCGGACGTCTCCGCCTTCCAGCGGCGGCAGGTTCCAGATCTCTCGCGCCTCGTTCAGTGTCATCATCCCACGGTCGAGCAGCTGGGCCGAGACGTTCAGCTTGTCCGCGTTGCTCATATACTGCAGGCGGTTGCTGGTCGCCATGACCAGATTCCCCTGCGATTGTTCGCGGAACGTGTAGATCATCTTCGTCAGGACATCGCTCAGCTGGATCGCGAATGGCTCGATCGCTCCCTCATAAAATGCGTTCCAGGAGTCGCCGATCGCCTTGTTCTCCAGCACGTCCTCATTCACTCCGAAATAGAAGAAGACGTTGTCCTTGATCTGCTGCATCTGCGCAGCGTCAACGACGAATGGCTTCGTATCGAGCTGCTTGATGTCCGTGTAGGTGTTCGGGAAGAGGAGCATCCCGCCGCCGTCCGACTCGCTGGAGAAGTTCTCTTTCGTGAACCTCTTCCGCTCGTTCGCCAGATCCTGGGCGTTGGTGAAGTTCGTCAGTCTTGCGCTGAATCTGTAGCTGGCGGAGTTCTTCACGCCTTCCTCGATGCCCTGGTCTTGGATCTTGATCAAGTCCATCGTCGGGAAGAGGGCGCGGTTCGATTCGCCGAACAGATCGCTCCGGTACTGGAAGCGGTTCAGGATGCCGCAGAACTCCAGCTCGATCGCCGCCGTGTCTCCTGATCCGAACTTGTAGCGCAGATAGGGCACGCCCTTGTAGTCGATGACCTCGCACCGATCCGGCAGGACGGTGTAGATGCCCGACGGCTCGCCGAACCGGTCGAACACCGGCACGATGAACGCCGTATTATGCACCATGAGGATCGTGGCCGTCCTATATAGCCACTGGCCCCATGTCTGCCACTCGTTCGGGCCTTTCTCCAGCTTCGTCCGGAGCGCAGGCTTCGCCGATCCGCGCAGCTCGATCTTCAGCTTGCTCGCATGGGTCGCCACCGCGTTGATCGAGGCACGCACGAGCTCACTCTCATAGATGCTGCCTTGGAAATTTTGAAAGACGGGAGTGTACCCGTCGAGCATTTTGAAGTATCCGGTCACGCGATCCGGTGCTTTCGGTGCCCTCCCGAAGATCTTCTCAAAGAATCCCATTATCTTCCCTCGTTTCTGAGTTGCTGGCCGATCTCACCGGCCCATTTTTGCCGCACCGTCATCGCATCAAGCAGCGCAGCCGTTCCGTCTATGTGTAGAGACGGGTGGACTTTTACCAGCTTGCCCCGTCCTCGTTCGTTGCTCATCTTTATCGCACTGTTGAGTAAGTGCATCTTCAGCAGATCGTTGTCTCCGATGTGGATCTTGCCGTCCTCCAGCAGACCCTCGGTCTCCTGGATCACGCCGTAGAGGTTTTCGCCCTGGAAGACGTCGTCCATCTGGAATCCGTAGGCTTTCATGTCCTGCACGAGATATTGCGCCGAGTATCGGTCATAGCCGACCTTCAGCGGGTAAATGTGATATTGCTCGATCATCATCCTGAACCACTCGTAGCAGTCGTGGTAGTCCACGAAGTTGTCGCCGGATGGTTCGAGCAGGCCGCGCTGGATCAGCATCTGGTATGGCACGCCGTCCCGCTCCGTGGCTTCGTCGATCTTCTCGCTCGGCAGCCAGAACTTAGCAAAGACATATAGCTCGCCGTTCTTCTCAACCACCAGCACGCCCGCCGTCAGGTCTCGCGTCTGTGACAGGTCGATGCCGCCGACCGCGTAGCACTCGCGAAAGTCTTCCATCCGGATCGGATCTCCGGAGGACTTCTCGACGGTCTGGGTGCTCAGCCATGCCAGGCTGCTGTTCTGCTTCAGGTTGCAGTATTTCGTTATGAACTCGGCCTTCTTGCTGAGCGATCCTTCGGCGACTGCAATCTCTTCCAAGTAGAAGTCGACCGGAACAGATACGCCTAAGTTCGGCGACGACTTCCGGAGCTCGTTGATGTCGTTCCATTTTTCGATGTCGTCGATCATGTAGAGGATCGGGAGAAGTCGGCGTTCTTTAGAATCACCCAGAAGGAAGCGGGTCGCCCGCTTTGTCAGTTCGTCATAGATCGAGTCGTTCACATATCCGGAGGTGGTGCAGGAGAGCAGCAGGCCTTCCGGTCGTGCGCCCATGCCGGACTTCATGACCTCGTACTGTTTCAGACCTCGGTCGCCTTCCCATGCCGCGATCTCGTCGCAGATGCAAAGGGAAGGGTTGAAGCCGTCGGACTTCTTGGACGAGAAGGCGATCTTCTTGACTGTGCTGTTCGTGCCGACGATGGCCAGGTCGCTCATCCTGTGCCTGGCGTGCATCGAGTCGTCATAGATCCGCTTGTTATGCTCGTCTTTTTCTTCGAGCATTTCCTTCTCGGCGATCCATTCCGGATCGAGCGTGATCATGTGCCAGAGTCCGTTATAGATAATGTCGGCCTGCTCCAGCTTCGGAGCGAGACAAAACACTTTTGTCCCGTAGCCGCCCTCCACGCGGAAGATGTAGTCCGCTATGGCAGAGGCGAGGAGGCTCTTTCCTTGTTTCCTGGCGATCACCAGGAGGACTTCGCGGAACTGGCGAAGACCTTTTTCGTCCACGATCCCGAAGATCGCCGAAAGCATGGCTTTCTGCCAGACCTCCAGCCGGATCGGGCCAGGAGCGAGCGGCCCTTCGACATGAAAACAGTGGTTTTCTATCCACTCGATGGCGTTGTTCGCCTTGTTTTGATCAAAATAAAAGGACTTCTCCTGAAGTCCCTTCACCAAATACTCATATAACAGCTTGATCCAGCGGCCAACGCGAACGGAGCCGTTAGAGATCTGCTGATAGTAGGCTAATATGTAATTGTCTCCCAGCATCTTCGTCGAACTCCGTCTGTTTTTTCGTATCTCTCGCGAACTCGAAAAATCGAG
>Ga0310690_10006001_pt1 | contig 16175 bp, 14 predicted proteins | sample AusTroGonzalo_MG_2_FD_207661 | JGI IMG/M metagenome (GOLD analysis project Ga0310690, IMG submission 207661) | Bovine rumen microbial communities from tropical cattle in Woodstock, Queensland, Australia - Gonzalo_04 (v2) (version 2) | ecosystem: Host-associated > Mammals > Digestive system >... | reverse complement strand
GGGGCAGGTGGTGGTCTTCATTCCCTCCAGAGTGGTGGGGGCCATCTGACCGCCGGTCATTCCGTAAATACCGTTGTTGATGAATACTATCACGATGTTCTCACCGCGGTTGCAGGCGTGCATGGTCTCACCGGTGCCGATGGCGGCAAGGTCACCGTCACCCTGGTAGGTGAATACGAACTTGTCGGGCTGAACGCGCTTGATGCCGGTAGCGACTGCGCAGGCACGGCCGTGAGCAGCCTCAACCACATCGAACTTATAGAAATCATAGAGGAATACTGAGCAGCCTACCGGTGATATACCGATTACGTCATGCTCTATACCCATCTCTTCAATTACCTCTGCAATGGTGCGTACAACTACGCCATGGCCGCAGCCGGGGCAGAAGTTGAACTGCTTTTCGGCCATCAGACGGCTTTTCTGATAGACCAGATTCTCAGGTTTGATTATATCGTTTACTTCCATTGCTGTGCTTATTTGATATTAAAGTAATCATAGAGAGCGGTCTCAATCTCCTCAGGTGTGGGAACCATACCGCCCAGACGTCCGAAGAAGCCTACGGGCTTGCGGCCCTCGACAGCCAGACGGATATCCTCAATCATCTGACCGGCGCTCAGTTCTACAGACATGAAGCCTTTTACGCGGCTGTTGTCAGCGAGCTCACGGATCTGGTCATACGGGAAGGGATAGAGGGTGATGGGGCGGAAAAGGCCTATCTTGTGACCTTTGGCGCGTGCCAGCTCGATGCTCTTCTGTGCTATGCGGGCGATGATGCCGAATGCTACGATGATGTAATCGGCATCCTCACACTGTATCATCTCATAACGGACCTCGTTCTTCTCCATCTCGCGGTACTTCTTCTGCAGGCGGATGTTAACCAGCTCATGCTCCTGCGGCAGCAGGTTCAGAGAGGTTACGAAACGACGTTCCTTACCCTCGGGGGTACCGTTGGTGGCCCAGTCGGGATATTCGGTCATGCGGGGACGGGGTGCGGGCAGATAGATCTTCTCCATCATCTGACCCAGAGCGCCGTCGGCAAGGATCATCGTGGGGTTGCGGTATTTGAATGCAAGGTCAAAGCCCAGTGAAATGAAATCGGCCAGCTCCTGAACTGATGAGGGAGCCAGGGTGAGCAGCTTGTAGTCACCGTGACCGCCGCCCTTTACAGTCTGGAAATAGTCAGCCTGGCTGGGCTGGATGGTTCCCAGTCCGGGACCTCCGCGTGATACGTTGATAAGCAGGCAGGGCAGCTCGGCGCCGGCAATGAATGAAATGCCTTCACTCATCAGGCTTATTCCGGGGCTTGACGATGAAGTCATAACCCTGTGTCCTGTTGCTGCACCGCCATAAACCATATTGATAGCGGAAACTTCACTCTCGGCCTGGAGAACAGCCATACCCGTGCGGGCAGTTGCATCGGTCTCCATCAGATACTCCATTACCTCCGTCTGCGGAGTGATAGGGTATCCGTAAAAGGCATCGGCACCGGCGCGTATCGCAGCTTCGGCAATTGCCTCATTGCCTTTCATAAGTCTCATTTCTCTTTCTTCCATAATTACTCCTCTACTTTTACCCTATAGACCGATATAACTCCGTCAGGGCAGATAATACCGCAGTTGGTGCAACCTATGCATGCTTCAGGGTTGGCCATATAGGCGTAGTGGTAACCCTTGCTGTTGACGGCTGTCGACATGCCCAGAACCTGTTTGTCGCAGGTATAGACGCATAACTCACAGCCTTTGCAGCGTTCGTTGTCAACTGTGACGGCACCTCTGATTTTTGCCATGATAAATAACTGTTATTGGTATGAATTATTGGTATGATTATCTCGGTGAAAGATTCTGCCCTGTGCGGGCTATCTCTGTAAGATTTATTTCAAATACAAGGGCCGAATATCCGGGGATGGTGCTCTTGCCGTTTTTGCCGTATCCCATTCCTGAGGGGATATACAGCAGCCAGTAATCACCGCGGTGCATGTTCATGACTGCCGTACCTACCCCGTCAATCATGCTAGACACCATGAATGATGTAGGTATGTTTATGTTGGGATCCAGGTCAGGTGTCATGAAAGAACGGTCCATAACCTGCCCTTCAGGGTATTTGTCAGTAGGTATGAGACGTATGCGGTAGTTGATGCGTACGCTGTCAGTGTATAACGGTGACAGGGTATCGGCACTTTTCCTGAGCACCTTGCAATAAACGTATGATTCGTCTCCCCACTGCTTTGATGGGTCAAGCGAGTAATTCAACAGCTTGAACATCTCTCCTTCCTGGGCAGTCTCGGGAGTCAGGTCACCGCATTGTGAGGCAATCCCGGATATGAACTCCGAGTTGCGCTGCTTCCAGTTGGCGTGGTCATCGACCTCCTTGGTCTCGCCGCAGGATACGGCTGAGGTCAGGATGACTGCCAGAAGGAATGAGAATGCAGGGAAACGCTTCATGATCAGAGTGTCTTTAAAACGCTTGTGATTGAAACGGTATCTGAAAGGATGTTGCAGAGGTCTGCAATCTTTACGCGCTGCTGCTCCATGGTGTCACGGTTACGCAGGGTGACGGTCTGGTCCTCAAGTGACTGATGGTCAACGGTAACGCAGAACGGGGTGCCGATGGCATCCTGACGGCGGTAACGCTTGCCTATCGAATCCTTCTCGTCATACTGGCAGTTGAAGTGGAACTTGAGGTCGTTCTGGATGGAACGTGCCAGCTCAGGCAGTCCGTCTTTCTTGACCAGGGGCAGGATAGCCAGCTTGACGGGAGCCAGCGGTGCGGGCAGGTGCAGCACTGTGCGGGTCTCGCCGTTCTCAAGGGCCTGCTCCTCATAAGAGGCGCACATGACGCTAAGGAACATACGGTCAACGCCGATGGATGTCTCTATTACGAACGGAGTGTAGCTCTCGTTTGTCTCGGGATCAAAGTACTTGATGCTCTTGCCGCTGTACTTCTCATGCTGTGAGAGGTCGAAGTTGGTGCGGCTGTGGATACCCTCAACCTCCTTGAAGCCGAACGGCATGAGGAACTCGATGTCAGTAGCTGCGTTGGCGTAGTGAGCCAGCTTGTCATGATCGTGGAAACGGTAGTGGTCGGCGCCGAAGCCCAGTGCCTGGTGCCATTTCATGCGGGTCTCCTTCCACTTGGCGAACCAGTCAAGCTCAGTGCCGGGCTTGATGAAGAACTGCATCTCCATCTGCTCGAACTCACGCATGCGGAATATGAACTGACGGGCTACTATCTCATTGCGGAAGGCCTTACCTATCTGGGCGATACCGAAAGGAATCTTCATGCGGCCGGTCTTCTGAACGTTCAGGTAGTTTACGAATATACCCTGGGCGGTCTCGGGACGCAGGTAGATCTTCATGGCGCCATCGGCGGTGGAGCCCATCTCAGTCTGGAACATCAGGTTGAACTGGCGTACATCAGTCCAGTTGCGTGTGCCGCTTATGGGGCATACGATGCCCTCATCCAGGATGATCTGCTTGAGCTCATCCAGGTTGCCGTCATTCATGGCCTTCTTGTAACGCTCGTGCAGGGCGTCGCGCTTGGCCACATGCTCCAGCACGTTGTTGCTGGTGGCGCGGTACTTGGCCTCATCGAAAGAGTCACCGAAACGCTTGGCGGCCTTGGCAACCTCCTTCTCTATCTTCTCGTCATATTTGGCTATCTGGTCCTCAATCAGGACGTCAGCGCGGTAACGCTTCTTTGAGTCGCGGTTGTCAATGAGGGGGTCGTTGAATGCATCGACATGACCTGATGCCTTCCATATGGTGGGGTGCATGAAAATAGCTGAGTCTATACCGACTATATTGTCATGCAGCAGGACCATGCTCTGCCACCAGTATGTCTTGATGTTGTTCTTCATCTCAACTCCCAGCTGCCCGTAGTCGTAAACAGCTCCGAGTCCGTCATAAATCTCACTTGAGGGGAATACAAAACCGTACTCCTTGCAATGCGCAACGATCTTTTTGAATACGTCTTCCTGTGCCATAATATGCTATTATGCGAAAATTTCCGCAAAGGTACTCTTTTATTTAATAAAAGGGGTCGCCCGAAGTCTTAAAATAAGGTAATTGAGGACTGTTTGCAAAACACATGCCGGGCTGTTGAAAAGTTGGGTGCCAAAAACGGCCAAGTTGGCGATTGGGAGTTGGGATTTTTCATTGAAAAGCAGTAATTTCGCGTGCAAACACGATAATTGCAATGAGTGACGAGATAGAGGAATTGGATGATGAACTCCGTGAGCCGGAGACTGAATCGGTTGATGACGGACAGGATGCGGGGCACTCCTCGTACCATCCGGTCACGGATGACAACGGCATGATACGCCACCAGCTGTCAGGAATGTATCAGGGCTGGTTCCTGGACTATGCTTCATACGTAATCCTGGAACGTGCGGTGCCCCATTTCGTGGATGGCCTCAAGCCTGTGCAGAGACGCATCCTGCATTCCATGAAACGTCTGGATGACGGCCGTTTCAACAAGGTGGCCAACATTGTGGGTCACACCATGCAGTTCCATCCCCACGGTGACGCCTCAATAGGTGACGCCCTGGTTCAGATGGGCCAGAAGGACCTTCTGATAGAGTGTCAGGGAAACTGGGGAAATATCCTTACAGGACACCGCGCCGCAGCACCGCGTTATATTGAGGCGCGTCTGTCCAAGTTCGCTCTTGAGACACTGTTCAATCCCAAGACCACTGAGTGGAAGGCATCTTATGACGGCCGTAACAAGGAGCCGGTCACGCTGCCCGTAAAGTTCCCGCTGCTGCTGGCTCAGGGAGCCGAGGGTATTGCCGTAGGATTGTCCTGCAAGATACTTCCGCATAATTTCAACGAGCTGTGTGACGCTGCCGTGTCTTACTTGAGAAAGGAGGAGTTCCATCTCTATCCCGATTTCCAGACAGGCGGTGCCATAGACGTGTCACGTTACAATGACGGTGAGCGCGGAGGTCTGGTCCGCATCCGTGCCAAGATCACGAAAGAAGCTGACAACAAGACTCTGGTCATAAACGAGATCCCGTATGGCGAGAACGTGATGACGCTGTGCGAATCGATCGTAAAAGCCGGTGAAAAGGGCAAAATCAAGATCCGTAAGGTTGAGAACCTCACGGCCGATAAGGTTGAGATACGCATATCGCTTGCTCCCGGTGTGTCATCGGACAAGACCATAGACGCCCTGTATGCTTTCACCAACTGCGAGGTAAGCATTTCACCCAACTGCTGCGTGATTGACGAGAACAAGCCGCACTTCCTGACCGTGAGCGACGTGCTGCGCAAATCAGTTGACAACACCAAGGAGCTGCTGCGCCGCGAGTTGGAGATTGAGCGTAACGAGATAATGGAGGAGCTGCACTTTGCCTCACTGGAGAAGATCTTCATTGAGGAGCGCATCTACAAGGATAAGGAGTTTGAAGAGGCTCCCACCATGGATGCCGCCTGCGAGCATATCGATGACCGTCTGACTCCGTACTACCCGCAGATGATCCGCGAGGTGACCAAGGAGGATATCCTCAAGCTGATGGATATAAAGATGGCCCGCATCCTCAAGTTCAACAAGGATAAGGCCGAGGAGGCTATCGCCAGGATGAAGGCCGATATAGCCCGCATAGACAAGGACCTGAGCAACATGGTTGCAGTCACTATCCGCTGGTTCAACATGCTCAAGGACAAGTACGGGGCACAGTACGAGCGCCGCACCGAGATCAAGAACTTTGACACCATCGTGGCTACCAAGGTGGTCGAGGCTAACCAGAAACTCTATATCAACCGTGCCGACGGATTCATAGGCATGGAGCTCAAGAAGGATGAGTACGTGTGCAACTGCTCAGACCTGGATGACATAATACTGTTCTATAAGGACGGCAAATACAAGGTGGTGAAAGTGGCCGACAAGCTGTTTGTGGGCCAGAACGTTCTCTATCTTGACGTATTCAAGAAGAATGACAAGCGCACCATATACAATGTGGTATACAGGGACGGCCGCAACGGTGCATATTTCATGAAACGTTTTGCCGCAACCGGATTGACCCGTGACAAGGAGTATGACCTTACACAGGGCAAGGCCGGGTCCAAGATCTGCTACTTCTCGGCCAATCACAACGGTGAGGCCGAGGTCATAAAGATAACCCTCAAGCCCAATCCCAAACTCAAGAAGCCCGTATTTGACAAGGACTTCAGCGAGCTGCTCATCAAGGGCCGTCAGTCAATGGGTAACCTGCTTACCCGCAATGAGGTAAAGAGCATAGGTCTCAAGTCACAGGGATCTTCAACCCTGGGTGGCCGCAAGGTTTGGTTTGACAAGGATATCCTGCGACTTGACTTTGACGGACACGGTGATTTCCTGGGTGAGTTTGACAGTGATGACCTGCTGCTTGTAATCAACCAGGACGGTGAGTATTACACCACCGCTCCCGATGCCAACTGCCACTTTGACGAAGGCCTTCTGCGCATAGAGAAATATGATCAGGGAAAGGTCTGGACCGCACTCCTGTTTGATGCTTCACAGAAGGGATTCCTCTACCTGAAGAGATTCAGTCTGGATCCGTCGGCCAAGCGCATAAACATTCTGGGCGATGAGAAGGGAAGCCGTCTTGTCCTGCTTACGGATACGGTCTATCCGCGTCTGCTGGTTACACTGGGCGGAGCCGACAGCTTCCGTGAGCCTATGGAGATTGATGCCGAAAGCTTTGTAGGCGTGAAGGGCGTGAAGGCACGCGGACGCAGGGTGACTGCATACAATGTCAAGGATGTGGAGGAACTGGTTCCGCTGCGTATGCCGGAGCCTGCCCCAGAGCCTGAAAACGCGGAGATTGATCCCGATGAACCGGAAACCCCCGATAATGCGGATGATGAAAATTCAGAAAAGCCCGATGACGGCCAGCTGTCGCTGTTCTGAACTGACTGTAGCGGTAATACTTGCCGTTGTCCTGTCGGTGCTGCCACTGGGAGTCAAATCCCAGCGGACGGTATGGGAACTGCCGGAGTATATGGAGACCGTGAGCGCGGGGTCCGTGGCTTTAGGCGGTACGTTTGCCAGGGATACCTATCTGTCGGCCTCAAGTTATGACGGATTTGCAATAGGATTTGAGAATGACAGATGGACCGGAAAGAATCCCGACAAGCTGTTCAGATATGGCAGGAATCACGCCGGGATGTCCGTGGGATACATGGAGAACAGTTCAGGGAGAGGCTCTACGTTCGGGTTCAGCATGAGGGATTATGCCGGTTTCATGTGCCCTGTGGTGAATTGCAGTAAATGTGACTTGCTGATAGGCCCTGCGGCCTTGTGTGAGTTGGGCGTACTCTATAATCTGCAGAATTCAAACAACCCGTTCAACGTATGGGGTCATGCCGGTGCCGGCATATGTGTGGACAACACTTTCCGTTTCAATGTTTTCAGGTATGGAATGGCTCTGCAGGCATCCTTCTATATGCCTTTGGCGGGGATAGGATTCGCTCCTGATTACGACCAGCCTTACTGGTATATGGTCAATTACGGTGATATGGGCAAGGCGCTTCACTTTGTCACTCCGTTCAACAACACGGCTGTTACCCAGCAGGTGGCTCTGATCCTGCCCGTAAAAGGCAGCAGGTTAAGGATAGGATATACGTTTGACTATACCGGCAACGAGCTGGGAGGTCATTCGCGCAGTATAGGCAACAACATGTTCACCATAGGTTGTGCCATGAGGTATCAGACAAAAAAGTGGGACAGATGAGCAGAAAACGTTTCAATAAGGTGTGCCTGCTGGCTTTGACGGCGCTGGTGCTGATCCCGGCATCCTGCTCACAGAATGAAGAGCTGAGCGACCAGGAGTATGTCAATACCCCGTACGGCAACTTCATGTCCCTTTGGACAATCATGGATGAGCATTACTGTTTCTTTGACCTTAAGCGTGAGAAGCTGGGGGTTGACTGGAATGAAACGGGCAAGAAATATGCGGCCAGCATATCGGACGGTATGTCTGACAAGTCTCTCTTTGAGGTCCTGTGCAAAATGATAGGTGAGCTCCGTGACGGACATGTAAACCTGACCAGCCCGTATGACTACGGACGCAACTGGAGCTGGAAGACTGATTATCCCGCAAATTTCTCAAAGGACCTTCAGAATAAGTATCTGGGTAACGATTACGTAATAGGCGGCAGCGGATACTACTACCGCGTACTTGAAGACAATATAGGTTATCTGGTGGTTGAGAGTTTTGAGAGTTCCACCTCAAGCGGCCGAATGAATGTGATGTTCAACAACATGGCCCTGTGCAACGGCCTCATAATAGACATCCGCGACAACGGGGGTGGCCTTCTTACTGCATCAGAGTTCCTGGCTTCACACTTTACTGAGGAGAAGGTCACGGTGGGCTATACCTGCTACAAGACCGGTCCCGGTCACAACGATTTCTCAAAGCTGTACAAAAATGAGATAAGCCCGGCAAAGGAGGATATAAGGTGGATAAAGCCGGTGGTGGTGCTGGTAAACCGCGGCTGTTTCAGCAGCGCCAATGACTTTGCCTACACCATGAAGGCGCTTGACAACGTCACGCTGCTGGGCGATACCACAGGCGGCGGAGGCGGCCTGCCCATGTCATCCGAGCTGCCCAACGGATGGGTGGTGAGGTTCTCATCGGCCCCGTCATTTGATGCCGATACAAACCACGTGGAGTTCGGAGTGGCTCCCGATATTCGCCTGGATATGAGTGATGCCGATATCAAAGCCGGCGTGGATACCTATATCGAGGCCGCACGTGACTTTATAAATGATAAGTTGGTAAATCCGTAAATAATGAAAAAAACGCGTTTGTTTATTGTTGCCGTCATGGTCATGCTGCCTGTGATGGCATTTGCTTCAAAGACCAAGGTCCTGAAGATTGATTTCAAGAACCCCATAGCTGAACGTGAAGCGGGAAGCTCATCCTTTGACATCATGTCTCTTGTCCAGGGAACCCCAAGTTCAGTTACCCTGCTCAGCTACGTCAATGCCATCGATGCGGCAGCTGATGACAAGAACATAGGAATGATTTACATGACACCTGAGAACATATCGGCAGGAGTAGCCCAGATGGAGGAGATCCGTGCCGCCCTGAAGCGTTTCAGGGAATCAGGCAAGCCTATTGTGGCATATTGCAGCACATTCGGTAACGGGTCTTATTACATAGCATCGGTGGCCGACAAGATAATAGTTGACCCGGCATCAGAGAGCATGATCAACGGCTTGAGTTCACAGATGATATTCTTTAAGGACATTCTGGATGCCCTGGGTATAGATATCCAGCTTATCCGTCACGGTAAGTACAAGGCAGCAGGCGAGCCTTACATCCGCAGCAGCGCAAGCCCTGAGAACCGCCTTCAGAACCAGGAGCTCATAGGCTCCATCTGGGAGACCATGGCAAGTGAGATTGCACAGTCCCGCGGCTGCACCACAGAGCAGTTCAACGGTTGGATTGAGAATCTGGAACTCTGCCATGCACAGGATTACAAGGACAGGGGCCTGATTGACGAGACCTGGTACAAGGATGAGGTCGACAAATATCTCTGTGAGCAGAATGACGTTAAGAAGATCCAGGAAGTAAGTTTCGTGAAGATAAACAAATACGCATCCAAGGTAAAGAAGGGAAGCCGCAGGAACAGGATTGCCGTTGTCTATGCCGACGGCGAGATCGTGGACAGCGGAAGTGATGCCGATATCGTGGGTGCCAAGCTTGCCAACACGCTGCGCAAGGTACGTGAAGACAAGAAGGTCAAGGCAGTGGTGTTCCGCGTCAATTCTCCGGGCGGAAGCGCACAGGCATCGGAGGCAATCCGTCATGAGCTGCAGCTGCTGCGCGCAGAGAAGCCGGTAATAGCAAGTTACGGCAATTATGCGGCATCGGGCGGCTACTGGATATCGGCCGAGTCTGACTACATATTCTCTGACAACAGTACCGTCACGGGTTCAATAGGCGTATTCGGACTTGTTCCCAGCATAGGCAACGCCGTAAAGAAGAACCTTAAGGTTAATATTGAGACTGTGGGCACTTCAAGTCACAGCGACATGATGGCAGGTATCCGTAAGCTTGATGACAATGAGGTTGAGTATGTTCAGCGTCAGATTGAGAAGATATACGATGACTTTACCGGTCTGGTATCAAACGGACGCGGCCTGTCAAAGGACAGTGTGGATGCCATAGGACAGGGACGCGTATGGTCAGGCGCCGATGCCATGAAGATTGGTCTTGTTGACTGCCGAGGCGGTCTGAAAGACGCCATCGCCTATGCGGCTGCCAAGATAGGTCTTGAAAAGAAGGATTACCGTCTCAACCTCTATCCCGTTGCCAAGGAGACTTCACTGCTCCAGATGCTTTCAGGCAATACTGATGACCCTGAGGAGAACCTTACTACCAGCGTTGAGAGTGCAGCACTGATTGATGAGATGTTCCCCGCCATCGCAAGGCTGCGTTACCTTAAGAGATCGACCCTGATGCTCCGCATGGAGGACATCATGGAAATAAAGTGATGTTTGGCGGTTACAGCTAAAACCACTATTTTTGCAGCGCGTTCCAGATGATGGAACGCGCTTTGCATGCAGACGTGGCGGAATTGGTAGACGCGCTAGACTTAGGATCTAGTATCTTTGATGTGGGGGTTCGATTCCCCCCGTCTGTACAAAAATAGGGAGGCCAGAAGGCTTCCCTATTTCCGTACCGTCCTTCTTTTATTTCGCTAACGCGAAAGGGCGGCCTCCGGCCGATAAAAAAAGCCGACCTTGTGGCCGGCTTTTTTTTGATTGGGTTCAGATTAGAACTCGTATACGAGACCGAATTCCATAGCGGTGTCGATGTTCAGACCCAGCTTGTTCTTGTAAAGCTCTGCGGGATAACCGGGCTGCTCAGGCTCGCTCATGTGTGAGAACTCGAAACCTCTGCACATAGCCTGGATTGACCAACTGTCTGAGAAGTGGTAGCGGATACCGGGTGATACATTCAGGCCAAGCTCCCAGAAGTTGAAGCCGCTGGGTGATGTTACCTTATAAGAGAAACCGCCCTGTACAAACATATCAAAGTTGCCATCCTCGATGAATGTCCATCTGATGAAGGGTGCAAACTTGAATGAGAATGCCTGCTGAACACCCTTAGCAACATAGTAGTGGTTATCAACGATACCGAGACCTAAACCAAGCTCGATGTTGTTCTCAAGAGCCATACCGAATGAAGGTGAGAAATCCAGAGTCTTAGCCTTTTCGTCTGTGTTGTAGAGTGACAGGTTGTCAAAACCGATTGAACCGCTGAACCAATACTTTGCATTTGCAGTCATGCAGAGAGCAAGAGCTGCGATAGCGAATAATACTTTCTTCATAATGATTGTGAAATTAAGATTGATTGTTTATAGTCTTTTTATAACTCAAATGTCCTTAAAAATAAAGCCTGGTTGGTTGTTATTTGAGCCAAAAGTAGGCAACATTTGTTAATCCAACAAAATAAATGCCAAAAAAAGTGCATTAAATGCAAATTTTATCCCTGTTTGACACCATTTATTGCTCTTTTTTACTGAAAATGAGTACTGATAAAGGTGATTTGCTGAATGTATTTTTGTTAATTTTGCGGTAATATGACGGTTCAGGAGATTTACAGCATACTGCAAAAGTGCACTGGCGTTACCACCGACAGCCGCAAGTGCGGGCCGGGACTTATGTTCTTTGCACTCAAGGGGGAGCGTTTTGACGGAAACGAGTTTGTGCGCGGAGCGTTGGAGCAGGGTTGCCCCTATGCCGTTATGGATAATCCGGCGCTTTATGATGCTGCTGACAGCCGTATGATTCTTGTGGATAATGTGCTGTCAACGCTCCAGAAGGTTGCGGCTCTTCACAGACGTACTCTTGGAACTCCCGTTATAGGAATTACCGGTACTAACGGCAAGACCACTACCAAGGAGCTTACCAATGCCGTCATAAGTACCACTTACAATGTGCTGTGCACTCAGGGCAACCTGAACAACTCAATAGGCGTACCGCTTACGGTTTTGGGATTGAAACCGGAGCATGAGTATGCCATCGTTGAGATGGGTGCCAGCCATCCGGGTGACATAAAGGAACTGGTAGAGGTAAGCCAGCCGGACTTTGGTCTGATAACCAATGTGGGTAAGGCGCATCTGCTGGGATTCGGATCCTTTGAGGGCGTTAAGCGTACCAAGGGTGAGCTTTATGACTGGCTGCGTGGGCATAACGGAACGGCATTCGTAAACCGCGACAATGAGCACCTGCAGCAGATGTGCAAAGGACTGCCTGTCATAGAATACGGTAAGCCCGGACAGGACGGACTGCTTGTTGAGGGTGAGGTGCTGGAGTGCAACCCCTTCGTGAAATTCCGTTGGCGCAGCAGGGGAGGAGAGTGGCACACGGTTCAGACCAACCTGATAGGTGCATATAATGTTGACAATGCCCTGGCTGCAATCACAGTGGGACTGCACTTCGGGGTAACTGAGGATAAGGCATCGGCGGCAATTGCAGGCTATCAGCCTCAGAACAACCGCTCGCAACTGACTGAGACCGGACGCAATCATCTGGTGGTTGACGCATATAATGCCAATCCCACAAGCATGGCGGCCGCAATTGAAAATTTCAGGATGATCAAGGCTCAGGACAAGATGCTTATCCTGGGCGATATGCGTGAGCTTGGAGAGGTATCTCAGGCTGAGCACAGACATATAGTGGAACTCCTTAAGGAGAGCGGTTTTACCCAAGTGTGGCTGGTGGGCGAAGAGTTTGCAAAGGCTGCACAAGGCTCAGGATTCAGGATCCTCCCGGATGTGGAGGCTGTAAACGCCGCTTTGACGGCAGAGCCTCTTAATGGAAAGACTATCCTTATCAAGGGTTCCAACAGTATAGGATTAACCAAAACATTAACCAATTTATAATTATGAAAAAGTTAGTAGTTCTTTTTGCGTGTGTTCTTGCATGCGGTATCATGTCCGCACAGTTGAAGGTTTCCGTCATGGGTGACTCCTACTCAACCTTCACGGGTTCCATGCCCCGTTATTATGACACGTTCTATCCCAACCAGTTCTGCGGCGTTACCGAGCAGAGCCAGCAGTGGTGGGCTCAGGTAATCGAGAAGAACGGATGGGTGCTCGAAAAGAACGATTCATGGTCTGGCAGCACCGTTTGCTGCCGCGGTTACAATCATGATGACTATTCAGACCGTGCTTTCGTTACCCGCCTTAACTGCATCGGCGCTCCCGATATCCTGTTCATATTCGGCGGTACCAATGACGACTGGACACACGAGCCGTTCGGTGACTACAAGTATTCAGACTGGACCAAGGAGGACCTCTATTTCTACCGTCCGGCATTTGCATATCTGCTGGCCAACCTTCAGAAACTGTATCCCAAGATGAAGATCTACTCTCTGCTCAATGACGGTATGTCAGAGAACCTGGGTGAGTCAATGAGGGAGATCTGCAAGCACTACGGCGTTCCCGTAATTGCAGTTGACGGCATCGAGAAGCGCATGAATCACCCGACAGCAGCCGGCATGACCAAGATTGCCGAGCAGATTCAGGCCTTCCTGGACGCAGAGAAGAAGTGATATGGTAAAGATCATGGGAATCATAAACGTGACCCCTGACTCCTTCTGGAGCGGGTCACGTGTTCAGGACAAGGCCACTTTGCTGGAGCGCGTCCGTTTTATGGTTTCCCATGGGGCCGATGCCATTGACGTAGGCGGTTGCTCCACCCGTCCGGGTGCCGTTCAGGCAACTGAGAAGGAGGAGATGGAGCGCCTGGAGTGGGGGCTTGAAGCCATCAGGACTGAGTTTCCCCACGTTGTGCTGTCAGTTGACACCTACCGCCCTGAGATTGCTGAACGCTGCATCCGTGAGTGGAAGGTGGATATGATAAATGATGTGTACGGAGGTAATGACCGGATGTACGGAGTGGTGGCCGGCTCAGGCGTACAGTATGTGCTCATGTGGTCGGAAACCATCAGGGAGAATCCTGTTGAGGAGATGATGGCATTCTTCCGGGACAGGTTGCAGATGATGGAAAAGGCAGGGGTGGATGTAAAGCGCCAGGTGATACTGGATCCCGGTTACGGATTCGGCAAAACGGTTGAGCAGAACTACACCGTGCTGGCCAATCAGTCAAGGCTGCGGGAGCTGGGGTTGCCTGTACTGTCGGCCCTTTCCCGCAAATCCATGGCCTGGAAACTGCTGGGAATCACTCCAGAGGATGCCCTGCCGGCAACCATCGCAATGAATACGGTGGCAATTGAGCAGGGAGCTGACTGGATTCGCGTGCACGACGTGCCCGAAGCTGCCCATACCGTCAGAATTATGCAGGCATTAAAAGACAACAGATAAAGATATGGTTGATTATTTTGTTTCATTCGGTATCAAGGACATAATTGACGTACTGTGCGTCTCGCTGCTCCTTTTCTATCTGTACAAACTGATGAAGAGGACCGGCTCGCTCAATATGTTCATAGGAATCCTGGTGTTCATACTGGTTTGGATCGTGGTGTCACAGGTCCTGAAGATGGAGCTGTTGGGAGCCGTGATGAACAAGTTGGTCGATGTGGGCGTGATAGCGCTGATAGTGCTGTTTGCCGATGACATCCGCCATTTCTTCCGTGACATAGGCACATCAACCCGTACCCGTAAGCTGTTCCATTGGCTGGTGAGACGCCGTAACGGTCAGGGTGACGCATCCAAATGGGAACCTGTGGCCAAGGCCTGTGAGAATATGAGCGCCAGGAAAGAGGGTGCTCTCATAGTAATAGGAGAGAGTGACGAACTCCATGACGTGATAGCAAGCGGCGAGGAGGTGAACGCCAACATCAACCAGCGTCTGATTGAGAACATATTCTTCAAGAACAGTCCCCTTCATGACGGAGCCATGATAATAGTAAGTGACCGCATCGAGGCGGCGGCATGTATCCTGCCGCTCTCCCAGAGCGAGGAGCTGCCCAAGGAGTTCGGACTGCGTCACCGTTCGGCCATGGGAATATCGGAGAAAACCAACGCCGTAGCAGTGGTGGTATCTGAAGAGACCGGTATCATATCCGTGTTCCGCAAAGGGTCGTTCCGCCGTGACCTGGCAGCCCAGGACATTGCCAAGTATCTGGCAGAGAATGTCAGATAATCAGGACCGTATGTTATGCCAAACTGTCAGAACGGGTGACACATTGAGCCCGTAGGGCGGTTTGGCATATTTTATGCTCTTCCTCTGTTGCCCGGTAAGGGGCTTTGTGACAGAATACAAATAACTTAATACATATAAAACTATGAACATCAAACCGTTAGCAGACCGCGTTCTGATACTTCCGGCAGCAGCCGAGGAGAAGACCATCGGTGGTATCATCATCCCCGATACAGCAAAGGAGAAACCTCTTAAGGGTGAGGTCATTGCAGTAGGTAACGGCACCAAGGATGAGGCTATGGTTCTCAAGAAAGGTGACCAGGTACTGTATGGCAAATATTCAGGCACAGAGCTTGAAGTTGAAGGTGAGAAATATCTGATTATGCGCCAGAGCGACGTTCTGGCCGTGGTTGAAAAATAATAAGGAGATACAATTATGGCAGCAAAAGAGATACGTTTCAATACCGATGCCCGTGACCTGATGCGTCAGGGTGTTGATGAGCTTGCAAATGCAGTCAAGGTTACACTTGGACCTAAGGGCCGCAACGTTATCATAGAGAAGAAGTTCGGTGCTCCCCAGATTACCAAGGACGGTGTTACCGTAGCCAAGGAGATCGAGCTGGCCGATTCATTCAAGAACACCGGCGCTCAGCTGGTAAAGTCTGTCGCCTCAAAGACCGGTGAGGATGCAGGTGACGGTACAACAACCGCAACCGTTCTGGCTCAGAGCATCGTTAACGTTGGTCTTAAGAACGTTACCGCAGGTGCCAACCCCATGGACCTGAAGCGCGGTATCGACAAGGCCGTTGCAGCTGTTGTAGAGAACATCAAGAAGCAGTCAAAGGCCGTTGGTGACAACTTTGACAAGATCGAGCAGGTTGCCACAATCTCTGCCAACAACGATGCCGAGATAGGCAAGCACATTGCCGAGGCCATGCAGAAGGTTTCAAAGGACGGTGTCATCACCATCGAGGAGGCCAAGGGCCGTGACACATACATCGACGTTGTAGAGGGTATGCAGTTTGACCGCGGTTACCTGTCATCATACTTTGTAACCGATACCGAGAAGATGAACT